>ENA-OPMG01000015-OPMG01000015.1-human-gut-metagenome-genome-assembly--contig:-NODE-15-length-100068-cov-2.798176_pt1 | contig 100068 bp, 94 predicted proteins | sample MGYA00241522_ERZ501741 | MGnify/ENA primary metagenome ERZ501741 (study PRJEB25962, sample SAMEA2042616) | human gut metagenome | biome: human gut; feature: human-associated habitat; material: faeces...
CAGACCAATCTTTTGGAACTCGGGATTTGTTGATAAATGTTGCAATACGATTAATCCACAAAATATCATCAGCGTCTTTTTCAACAACGTTATTGAATAGAATTTTTAATTCTTTTTTGTTTACTCATAAAGCAAGAGGTGTATTATGTGTAAGCAATATTTATTAAAACCTAATATTTTTAACCTTTATTATATGGGAAAACCACGTAAAAGCGGTGACTTTTTTGTCGCTGCTTTTTTTCATTTTTAGGAGGAAAAAGAAAATGGTTGGAATAATCATGGGCTCAAAAAGCGATTATGAAGTAATGCAGGATGCAGTTAAAGTTCTAGATGAATTTGGTATTGAATATGAGGTAAAGGTTGTATCAGCTCATAGAACGCCCGAATTATTATATCAATATGCAAAGGAAGCACCAGAAAGAGGAATAGAGGTAATTATAGCTGGTGCTGGAGGTGCGGCACATCTTCCAGGAATGGTAGCTGCAGTTACACATCTTCCGGTTATTGGGGTTCCTGTTAAATCTAAAGCTTTAAATGGCCTTGATTCTTTAATGTCAATTGTTCAAATGCCTGGTGGTGTACCGGTTGGTACAATGGCTATCAATGGTGCTAAAAATGCGGCCTTATATTGCACCTCGATTTTAGCCTTGCATGATGATAATATAAAGAAAAAGTATTTAGCGTTTAGAGATAAACAAACAAAGGATGTGCTTGAAATTGAACTCTAAGATAGTTGGAATAATTGGTGGGGGACAGCTTGGAATGATGCTTGCTATGGCTATAAAAAAGCTTGGTGGTAAGGTTATTGGCCTTGATCCTAATCCTAAATGCTCTATTACGCATGTTTGTGATTCCTTTATTTGTGCATCATATGATGATGAGACTTCCCTTAGAAAGCTATGTGAGGAGTCAGATGTTGTAACCTATGAATTTGAAAATATTAAGGGTAGCCATCTTAAAATGCTCAATGATGAATTTAATATTAAGCAGGGAATTAAAAGCTTAATTGATAGTCAAGATCGTTTAATAGAAAAAAATACAGCTAATAAGTATGGACTAAAGACGGCTAAATATTATAAATGTGATAATGAAGCTGATTTAAAAGAGGCTGTTAAAAATTTAGGATTTCCTTGTATTTATAAAACAAGAACGGAAGGCTATGATGGTCATGGTCAGGTTATTTTAAAGAGCGAGGCGGATTTAGAGCTTGTAAGGCCTTATTTTAATACGAAGGGTATTGTTGAGGAGTTTATAAAATTTGATTATGAAGCGTCAGTTATTATGATTGGAGAAGGAAATAATATCGTTTCTCTTCCTGTTGGACACAACATTCATAAGGAAGGAATTCTTGATATATGTGAGGTCCCCTTTAATGATATTAATAATATTGGACCTAAGATGGTTGAGGCTTCTAAAAAATTTATGAAGGAAGCTGGCTATAAAGGGATTTTATGTATTGAATATTTTGTATCGGGTAATGAGTTTTATTTCAATGAAATGGCTCCTCGTCCTCATAATAGCGGGCATTATTCGATTGAAGCTCTAGATCATAGTCAATATGATTTATTTGCTAGATATCTTTTGGATTTACCTTATGAAGAGCCTAAAATCATGCATAAGGCTATCATGAAAAATATTTTAGGACGTGATTTAATTAACGTTGATTATTATTTAAAATATCCTAAAAGCTATCTTCATATGTATTTTAAAGAAGAAGCTCGTGCGAAAAGAAAAATGGGACACATTACTTTTTTAGATATGGATTTAGATACATTTATGGCAATTGAGAAAGGAATGGAATAAAATGAATTATCGTGTGTATGTTGAAAAAAAGCCTGGCTTTGAGGTTGAATCAAAAAGTATGCTTAAGAATTTGAATACTAATCTTGAGCTTAATTTGACGGGATTAAGGATTATTAATACCTATGATTTGTTTGGCTTTAGTGAATCATTATTAAAGAAAGCATTATATAAGGTTTTTGGTGAGATTGTAACAGATCATGTTTCCTTAGAGCTTGATTTAGAGGGCTGTGATTATATTGCGATTGAATATTTACCAGGTCAATTTGATCAAAGAGCTGACGCGGCTGTGAGCTGCTGTCATTTAATTAATCCTAAGGCGCATATTAAGATTTCTTCTTCAAAAATTATTATTATTGAAGGAGCCTCTTTAGATGATATTCAAAAAATAAAGCATTATTTAATTAATCCCGTTGAATCAAGAGAAAAGGATTTAAGCATTTTAGCTTATAATGATGAGACAAAGCCTCTTCCTGTTAAGGAAATTTCAAACTTTTTAAATTACAATGAAGAGGATGCAAAATCACTTATTTCAACAATGGGACTTGCGATGAGTGTAGCTGACTTAAAATGTGTTATTGATTATTTCAAAAGCAAGGGACGTAATCCTAATGAAACAGAAATTAGAATTATTGATACTTACTGGTCAGATCATTGTCGTCATACTACCTTTAATACTGTTTTAGATAAAATTGAATTTGAAGATTCTTTTATAAGCCCATCTTTGAAAAAGGCTTATGAATTATACCTTGAAATGAAACATACCTTAAAGCGTGACTTAAAGCCTACTACTTTAATGGATATGGCATGTATTGGTGCTCGTTTTCTTAAAAAGAAGGGCTATCTTAAGGATTTAGAAGAGTCAACTGAGAATAATGCTTGTTCTATTTTTGTTGACGTTTTAGAAGATGGAAAAAAGGAAAAATGGTTATTACAATTTAAAAATGAAACCCATAATCATCCAACCGAAATTGAACCATTTGGTGGAGCTTCAACCTGCTTAGGTGGTGCTATTCGTGACCCGCTTTCAGGAAGAAGCTATGTATATCAAGCAATGCGTGTAACAGGTGCTGGTGATATTTATAAAGAGGTTAAGGATACAATAAAGGGTAAGCTTCCTCAACGTGTTATTTCTCAACAAGCAGCGGCTGGTTATTCAAGCTATGGTAATCAAATTGGTCTTGCAACAACTCATGTTAAAGAAATTTACCATGAAGGTTACACTGCTAAGCGTATGGAAGTTGGTGCCGTTGTTGGTGCCGTTAAATATGAAAATATTATAAGACAGGAGCCAAGCGTTGGTGATGTTATTATTATGTTTGGTGGACGTACAGGACGTGATGGTATTGGAGGCGCTACAGGCTCATCTAAGGAGCATAATCAAAAATCAATTGAAACCTGCTCAAGTGAGGTTCAAAAGGGTAATGCTCCTGAGGAACGAAAGATTGAAAGATTATTTGCTCGTCCTGAAGTAACTAAGATTGTAAAAAAATCTAACGACTTTGGTGCTGGTGGAGTATCTGTTGCTATTGGTGAGCTTGCTCCTTCATTAGATATTTATCTTGATCGGGTTCCTGTTAAATATAAAGGTCTAAATCCAACTGAGCTTGCTATATCAGAATCACAGGAGCGTATGGCTGTTTGTATTTCTAAGGAAAATATTTCTAAATTTATGGAGTATTGTCATGAAGAAAATCTAGAAGCTACCTACGTTGCGGATGTAACTGATACAGGTATGATGAATATGTATTATAATGGCCATCTTGAGGCATCACTAGATAGAACATTTATTGATAGTGCAGGTGCTACTCATCATGCAGAGGTTATTGTAGAAAAGGTAGAAGAGAAGAATCCTTTTAAACAAACTTATAATTCAAATTTACATGATAGCTTCCTTAATAATTTAGCATCTTATAATGTCTTAAGCCAAAAGGGTTTAGTTGAAATGTTTGACTCTACGATTGGTGCGTCAACTATTTTAATGCCTTATGGAGGAAAGTATCAATTATCTGAAACACAGGTTTCATGTCAAAAGCTTCCAACTAGAGGTGTGACAAATACTTCATCAATGATGGCATTCGGTTATAATCCTAATATTGCAAGCTTTAGTCCCTATCATGGAGCTCAATATGCGGTAGTAGAGGCAGTAAGTAAGCTTGTAGCAGAAGGTGCTTCAATAAAAAATGTTCGTTTTTCTTATCAAGAATATTTTAAGAAAATGACTGATGCTAAATCTTTTGGTCTTCCTTTTGCGGCTTTGCTTGGTGCTATTAAAGCCCAAAATGCTTTATGTATGCCATCTATTGGTGGAAAAGATTCTATGTCAGGTACATATCTTGATAAAAATGTACCTCCTACACTTGTAGCCTTTGGTATTACAACCCTAGATGCTAAGGATGTTATTTCAACTGATTTAAAAAAGGAAGGTCATTATCTATATTTAATTAATCCTGGCTATGATAGTAATTATGAGCCTAATTATGAAAATCTAATTGAACTTTATAATAAGCTACATAAGGATATTAAAAATAAGAATGTTGTATCAGCTTATGCTTTAGGCTTTGGTGGTTTAGGTGAGGCATTAGCTAAAATGAGCTTTGGTAATAAGGTTGGCTTTGAGGTTTTAGTTGATGAGGAAAGCTTATTTGATTTAAATTATGGCGCTATTTTAGTAGAGGCTAAAAATCCTTTAGCTTATGCTGAATGCTTAGGTCGTACCTCAAGCATTTATAAAATAAATGATGAAGAGTTTACTTATGAGGAAATGGTTAAGGCTAATTTTACTAAATTTGGGGAGATTTATCCTGCTATATCAGGTGTGAAGGGAACACTTCCGCTTCCTCTTAAACGAAGAAAAAGAACCTTTGTTTATGAAGGCGAAGCCCATATGCCTGTTGTGTATGCTCCGGCTTTTCCTGGTACAAATTGTGATTTCGATACATTAAAAGCCTTTAGGTTAAGAGGGGCTAAAACCATAAGTTCAGTATTTAAGAATTTAACAGAAGAAGATGTAACAAGTTCAATTGAAGAAATGGCTTCTTTAATTGATAGGTCTGATATCTTTGTTTTATCAGGAGGCTTTAGTGCTGGTGATGAGCCTGATGGTTCCGCTAAATTTATCGCTAATGTTTTAACATCACCTGCTATAAAAGCATCTATTGCAAATTTATTAAAACGTAAGGGTTTAATTTTAGGTATTTGTAATGGCTTCCAAGCGCTTGTTAAATCAGGACTTTTACCAGACGCAAAGCTTGGTGCTTTAACCCAAAATTCACCTACCTTATTTAGAAATGATATTAACCGTCACGTTTCACAAATGGTAAAAACGCGTGTTTCTTCTAATCGTTCTCCTTGGCTTTCTTCATTCAAGCTAGGGGATGAATTTACGATTCCTGTATCACATGGTGAGGGTAAATTTGTTGTTGGTGATGAGCAGGCTTTAAAGTTATTTGAAAATGGTCAGGTTGCCTTCCAATATGTTGATTATGATGGTGCCCCTACAATGACATCACCAATGAATCCTAATGGTTCATCTTATGCAATTGAGGGTATTATTTCCAAATCAGGCTTGATTCTTGGTAAGATGGGACATACTGAAAGATATAATGAAAATTTATATAAAAATATCAATGGTAATAAGAATCAGGATATATTTACAAATGCGATTAATTATTTCTTAAAAAAATAGTCTAAAGTGATAATAATATACTTATAAGCTGACGGGAGATAAGAATATGAAAAAGAAGAAAATGATAGCAATCTTTATAACGATGGAATGTATATATATATCGCTGCTATTAACTGGGTGTGTATTGTTGCTAAGAAGTTGTAATCCGAATAAAAATTTTGAAAGACGATTAGTAATAAATGGCGATTTTGTTTATGCAAAATTTGGGGATGAAGCTTCAATAATGGGCATAAGTGAAGAAGGAAAAAAGAAAGATACCTTAGTTTTTCAAACTAAATTTGATGACTACAGGGTAACATCAATTGGTGCACAAATTATTAATCATAGATATTTAGATAATCTTGATATAACTAATCCTAATGTTTATTTTTGTAATGTATATTTTAATGCTGGAGTTTATATTAATTATGAAGGTTCAAGAAACATTTATATTCCTTCTAATTATGATGACTATTTTCCAAGGGAAAAAACATATTATGCAAATGTTTTTTTAAGCTATGATTTATATAAATTTTTCCTTAAATATGAAACTGATTGGTATGATATAGACAAGGTTTATTGTGCAAATGTTATGTATTATAGTAGTGAATATGATTATCAAAGTGATTATTGTTTCTTTGTAGATGATGTAGATGGTGAAACAATAAGTGTTATACCACCAGATCCTTGTAGAGAAGGGTATAAATTTATGGGATGGTATAAGGAAAAAGAAAGAATAAATAAATGGGATTTTGAAAATGACGTTGTACCAAAAAAGAAATATGATGAGAATGGGAAATATATTTATATGGAAGATGATAAATATACAGGAACAATCTTATATGCTAAGTGGGAGGAAATATAGAATATTTTTAAATAAATTGTGATTTGATAAAGGAAGAGTAGCTATAGGTAATCTAAAAGTACAAAAATAAAAATGGAGATATAACTACAATGGAAAAAAGAGAACTTCTATATGAAGGAAAATCTAAACAAGTTTATAAAACTGATGATCCTAATAAAATTATTATTCATTATAAGGATGATACTACCGCTTTTAATGGTATTAAAAAGGCAATAATTGCAAATAAAGGTGTTTTAAATAATGCTATTTCCTCTCTTATTTATGAAAGATTAAATAAAGCAGGAATACCAACCCACTTCATTAAAAAACTAAATGATAGGGAAGAACTATGTAAAAAAGTAAATATTATCCCGCTTGAGGTTGTTGTAAGAAATGTTATTGCTGGGTCAATGGCCAAACGTTTAAATATTGAAGAAGGAACAATTCCTTCTAATGTTATAAGAGAAATTGATTATAAAAATGATGCTTTAGGGGATCCTCTAATTAATGATGATCATGCGGTTTCCTTAGGTATATGTAGCTATGATGATTTAAAGAAGATTTATGAATTAACGGATAGGATTAATAATGAGTTAAAAAAGATGTTTGATTCGGTTGATGTTATATTAGTTGATTATAAAATTGAATTTGGCTTTGATTGTGATGGTAATATTGTTCTTTCAGATGAAATATCACCTGACAGTGCAAGATTATGGGATAAAAAATCACTAGCTAAGCTTGATAAGGATAGGTTTAGAAGAGATCTTGGTAAGGTTGTAGAAGCCTATGAAGAGATATTAAAGCGTTTAGAGAAAATTGCTTAATAAGGAGGCAATATAATGGATAACATGGAAGCGTTTAGGGGGCTTCATGAGGAATGTGGGGTTTTTGGTGTATATGGAATACCTAATGCAAGTGAGCTTTGTTACTACGGACTTCACTCTTTGCAGCATAGAGGGCAAGAGGGCTGCGGTATTGTAGCTGTCAGTGATGACACACATGAGCTTAAGCGTATTAAGGGGGAAGGATTAGTATCAGAAATATTTAATAATACTAATTTATGTACGCTTAAGGGAAGTATGGCAATCGGTCATGTCAGATATGCTACAACGGGTGGAGGTGGAATTGAAAATGTTCAACCATTTCTATTTCGACACCATACTGGTGATTTTGCCCTTGCTCATAATGGAAATCTTGTGAATTCAAATGAGCTTAGAAAGTTTTTGGAGGAAAGAGGAAGTATGTTTCAATCAACCTCTGATTCCGAAATTCTTGCCCATTTAATAAAAAAGGATAGTGCCTCATCAAAAAGAATAGAGGCGATATTACAGGCTTTAAATATGCTTGAAGGAGCATTTGCCTTTGTTATTCTAACTAAAGATAGACTATATTGTGTAAGAGATAAATATGGCTTGAGGCCTCTTTCAATTGGCGTATTAAATGGTGGCTATGTTGTGGCATCAGAAACTTGTGCTCTTGATATTTGTGGAGCCACCTTCTTAAGAGATGTAAATCCCGGTGAGGTTGTTGTGATTGATGATTCCGGTCTTCATTCGTATGATTATTCTAAATATAAGCATCGTAATATGTGTGCTATGGAATATATTTATTTTTCAAGACCTGATAGTGATATTGAAGGGATTAATGTTCATGCCTTTCGAAAAGAATCCGGTAAGGTTTTATATAAGGAAGCTCCTGTTGATGCAGATATCGTTATAGGTGTTCCTGATTCAAGTCTTTCTGCTGCTATTGGTTATGCAGAGGCTTCGCATATTCCTTATGAAATTGGTTTGGTTAAAAATAAATATGTAGGAAGAACCTTTATTCAGCCTAGTCAAGAAATGCGTGAAAAGGCCGTTAGAATGAAGCTTAGTCCGGTACCATCAATTGTAAAAGGTAAAAGAATTGTTTTAATTGATGATTCGATTGTACGTGGTACAACAAGTAAAAAAATTATAAAACAGCTTCGTGATGCGGGAGCTTTAGAGATTCATGTTAGAATTGCATCTCCCCAAATAACGCATCCATGCTTCTATGGTGTTGATATTTCAACCTATGATGAATTAATTTCTGCTCATCATAGTGTTGAGGAAGTAAGAGAAATAATAGGAGCGGATTCACTGGCATTTATTTCTGAGCATGCTTTATTTGAAGTAGCTAAAAGAAATGAATTATGCACAGCTTGTTTTACAGGTAAATACCCAACAGCACTTTACTCAAGTGTTTGGGAAGCTAATAAGGATCATAAGTTTTAGGAGGATAAATATATGGGTTCAAAAGCGTATGGAAGTTCAGGTGTAGATTTAGAGGCTGGTTATGAGGCTGTAAGAAGATATAAGAAGCATGTTAAGAGTACTAATCGTCTTGGCTGTGTTTCTAACATTGGTTCATTTGGTGGAATGTTTGATTTATCACTATTAAATTATAAGAAGCCAATGCTTGTTTCAGGTACAGATGGTGTTGGTACTAAGCTTAAGCTTGCCTTTTTAATGGATAAGCATGATACTATTGGTATTGATGCTGTTGCGATGTGTGTTAATGATGTTTTAGCTCAAGGAGCTGAGCCATTATATTTCCTTGATTATGTTGCAGTAGGACATGCTATACCACAGCGTCTTGAGCAAATTGTTAAGGGTGTTGCAGATGGATGCATTCAAGCGGGCTGTGCACTAATTGGTGGTGAAACAGCTGAGATGCCAGGAATGTATCAGGATGGCGAATATGATATTGCCGGCTTTACTACGGGTGTTGTTGAAAAGTCAAAGCTAATTGATGGTTCTAAGGTTAGCGTTGGTGATGTCTTGGTTGGTATTGAGTCAAGTGGAGTTCATTCAAATGGCTTTTCTCTTGTAAGAAAGATAATTTCTGATAATAATTTAGATTTATTTAAAAAATATGAAGAACTTGATGAAACTAAAACCTTAGGTGAGGTTTTACTTACACCAACTAATATTTATTGTAAAGAGGTCTTAGACGTAATTAGAAATGTTGATGTTCATGGAGTTGCTCATATAACTGGTGGTGGCTTTGATGAAAATATTCCACGTATTTTACATGAAGGACAAGGAATTTTAATTAATGAGGGTTCATGGCCAATTTTACCAGTATTTAAATTTTTAGAACATTATGGTAAGGTAGCTCATCGTGAGATGTTTAATATTTATAATATGGGTATCGGTCTTGTTTTAGCTTTAGATGAGAAAGATGCTTCAAAGGCAATTTCTATTTTAGAATCTCATGGACGTAAGGCTTATAAGATTGGCGTTGTTTCTGCTAAAGAAGGAGTCGAAATTAAATAATGAGGCTGGCTGTATTTGCATCAGGTTCAGGAACTAATTTTGAAGCGATTGTTAAATCTTGCCTTAAAGGCGAGATTTCTTGTCAGGTGGAAATTTTAATTTGTGATAAAAAGGATGCTTATGTTTTAACAAGAGCTAAAAATTTAAAAATAAGAACCTTTGTTTTTGACCCTCATAGTTATAAAAAAAGAAGTGATTATGAAAAAGAAATTGTTAAAATTTTGCGTGATCTTAAAATTGATTTAATTTGTCTTGCTGGGTATATGCGTATTGTAGGTAATACCTTGCTTGATGCATATAAGGATAGGATTATTAATATTCATCCGGCTTTACTCCCATCATTTAAGGGAGCCCATGGAATTGAAGATGCCTTTAGCTATGGTGTTAAGGTGTTTGGGGTTACGGTTCATTATGTAACAAAAGAGCTAGATGGAGGACCTATTATTGCTCAAAGGGGCTTTGAGTACTATGGGGATAGTATTGAAGAGGTAGAAGCTAAAATTCATGAGATTGAACATGAGCTATATCCTTTTGCAATTAATAGAATTATTAAGGAGAACTAAAAAATGAAAGCTTTAATCAGTGTATCAAATAAAACAGGCGTAGTAGAATTTGCGCGTAATCTAATTTCCCTTGGGTTTGAGGTAATTTCAACAAGTGGAACAATGAAATGTCTTCGTGAGGCTGGACTTCCTATAACTAATATTTCTGATGTGACAGGATTTCCGGAAATTTGCGATGGTAGAGTAAAAACTCTTCATCCTGCAGTTCATGGTGCTTTACTTGCAAGAAGAGATAACAAAGAGCATCTAAAGGCTTTAAGTGATAATCATATTGAATTAATTGATCTTGTGTGTGTAAATTTATATCCCTTTAAGGAAACAATTGCTAAAGAGGGTGTTACAATGGAGGATGCTATTGAAAATATTGATATTGGTGGACCTTCAATGTTAAGAAGTGCAGCTAAGAATTATGCATCAGTAACGGTTGTATGTGATCCTTCGGATTATGATAATATTATTAATGAGATTAAAGAAAATGGCAATACGCTACTTGATACGAGACTAAAGCTTAGTGCTAAGGCCTATACACATACCGCATCATATGATATGGCAATTTCGGATTTTATGAGAGAAAATGCTTCTCTTTCACCTGTGCTACATATTGAAGCGCCTTTATGCCAAACCTTAAGATATGGTGAAAATCCTCATCAAGCGGCTAACTTTTATAGTTTAAATCCTGGAAGCTATAGCCTAGCAAATGCTACAAAGCTTCAGGGTAAGGAACTATCATATAATAATATTCAGGATGCTAATGCCGCTTTGATGATTGTTCGTGAATTTGATCCATCTATTCCTTTTGCAGTAGGTCTAAAGCATATGAACCCTTGTGGTGCGGCTATTGGTTCGGATTTGGTTGATGCATGGACTAAAGCCTATAATGCTGATCCGGTTTCTATTTATGGAGGAATCGTCGCAACTAATCAGGTGATTGATAAGAAAGCTGCTAAGCTTATGAAATATACAATTCCTCAAAATGGTGAAGAAAAAGCTCCCCTTTTCTTGGAGGTTATTTTAGCTCCTAAATTCACCGATGAAGCAAAAGTTGAATTTTCAAAGCGTAAAAATGTAAGATTAATTGAATATAAGCTTGGTCCTACCACTCCATCTAAGCAATATGTGAGTGTAAATGGTGGTATTCTTGAACAGGATAGTGATATTAAGATGGTTAAGGTAGATGATTCGATGACTGTAACCTTGAGGCATCCTACACCTGTAGAGTTAAGCGATATGCAATTTGGACTTAAGATTGTAAAGCATGTAAAGTCAAATGCAATTGTTGTAGTTAAGGATGGTGTAACCCTAGGTGTTGGCGCAGGTCAAATGAATCGTGTTGGTTCAGCTAAGCTTGCCCTTGAAGAGGCACGTGCTAAGGGTTATACAAAAGAATTAGTTTTAGCTTCTGATGGCTTCCTACCATTTGGAGACACAGTTTCATATGCTAAAGAATTTGGTGTGACTGCGATTGTTCAGCCTGGTGGCTCTATTCGTGACGAAGAGTCAATTAACGTGGCTAATGAAAATAAAATATGCATGCTATTTACAGGTATGCGTCATTTTAAGCATTAATTATGAAGGTATTAATTGTTGGTGCTGGCGGTAGATGTCACGCTATTGCCTTAGCACTTAGTAAATCTAAGTATGTAAGTGAAATATATTGTGCTCCTGGAAATGCTGGAATAGCTCAAATAGCAACACTTGTTCCGATTAAGGAAACAGATGTTGAGGCTTTAAAGGCGTTTGCAATTAAGCAAAAAATTGATTTAACTGTTGTTGGTCCGGAAATGGCTTTAGCTGCCGGAATTGTAGATGAATTTAATGCTGCAGGCTTAAAAATATTTGGTCCGACTAAAAAGGCAGCAGAAATAGAAACATCAAAATCCTATGCTAAAGATTTGATGAAAAAATACCATATTCCTACTGCTTCCTATGAGGTTTTTACTGATTATGAAAAGGCAATTAATTATGTTAGGGGACATAGCCTGCCAATTGTTTTAAAATATGATGGACTTGCAGCAGGAAAGGGTGTTGTAATAGCTACAACCTTAGAAGAGGCTGAAGAAACCTTAAAGGATATGTTAATCGATGAAGAATTTGGAAGTTCATCCGTAGTAATTGAAGATTATCTTGAAGGTCCGGAGTTTTCTTTTATGTGCTTTGTTTCAAATGATAAGGTTTATCCTATGGAGGTAAGCCAAGATCATAAGCGTGCGTATGATAATGATTTAGGTCCAAATACGGGGGGTATGGGGGCTTATAGTGGTGTACCAATTATTAACGATTCAGACAAAGAATATGCTCTTAAGCATATAATGGAGCCTACAGCTTTAGCTTTAATGGCTGAAGGTCGTCCGTTTAAGGGTGTATTATATGGGGGCCTTATGAAGACTAAGGATGGTATTAAAGTGATTGAATTTAATGCTCGCTTTGGAGATCCTGAAACGGAAGTTGTTCTTCCTAAATTAAAAAATGATTTATTTGAGGTTTTTTGTGATATAATAGATGGAAATAAGGTCGAGCTTACATTTGATCCTATGTACTATCTTGGTGTTGTCCTTGCAAGCAAGGGCTATCCTTCATCTTATGAAAAGGGCTTTTTAATCGAAGGCCTTAATGATGTTAATGGTATTGTTTATCATATGGGAACTAAAGAAGATGGTGGCAAATACTACACTAATGGTGGTAGAGTATTAATTGTTGTGGCTAAAGGTAAAACTTTGCTTGAGGCCCAACAAAATGCTAATTTAGAGGTAAGTAAGATTAAATGTAATAATCTATATCATAGAACTGATATTGGACATCGATCACTTTAGGAGGAAATTATGGCAAGAATTATTAGTGGCAAAGAGCTATCACTTAGTATTAAAGAAAAAATGAAGGAGGAGATCCTTTATTATAAAAGGGTTTATGAGCGTTTGCCTCATCTTGTCGTCGTTCTTGTTGGTGATGATCCAGCATCAAAATCTTATGTTAAGGGTAAGGAGCAGGCTTCCCTTGAGATTGGAATTGAAAATACAACTATTTGTTTACCGGATGATATAACAGAAGAATCACTTTTAGCTAAAATTGATGAGCTTAACAATGATGATACTGTTGATGGTATTTTAGTACAACTTCCCCTTCCGTTACATATTAACAAGGAGCATGTTATTGAACGAATAAGACTGGATAAGGATGTTGATGGCTTTCATCCTTTAAATGTCGCTGCCTTGTGGCAAAAAAGAGAAGGTATGATACCTTGTACACCAAGAGGAATTATTAGTCTTCTTAATTCCGCAAACATTCCTCTTGCTGGTAAAAATGCCGTTGTAATGGGAAGATCAGATATTGTAGGGCTTCCAATTTCTAAGCTTCTTTTAGATCAAAATGCGACTGTGACAATTGTGCATTCTCGTACAGAAAATGTTAAGGAAATTACAAGAAAGGCCGATATATTAATTGTCGCAATTGGTAAACCCAAATATGTTACAGCTGATTTTATTAAGGATGGTGCAGTTGTAATTGATGTTGGTGTAAATAGAGACCCTCAAACACATAAGCTATGTGGTGATTGTGATTTTTCATCATGTGAGCCTAAAGCATCTTTTATTACAAAGGTGCCTGGTGGTGTGGGTCCTATGACAATTTGTTGCTTAATGCAAAATACACTTGAAGCATATTTACATCATATGGAGGAAAAATAAAATGATTGAACGCTATAGTCGTAAATGTATGAGAGATATTTGGACGGAAGAGTCTAAATTTAATGCCTATTTGAAGGTAGAACTTAAAAATGCTGAGGCTTGGTCAGAGCTTGGTGTGGTTCCTAAGGAGGATCTTCCTAAGCTTGATAAGGCATCATTTACTATTTCAAGAATAAAAGAAATTGAAGCACAAACTAAGCATGACGTAGTAGCCTTTACTAGAACTGTATCAGAATCACTGGGAGAAGAAAGAAAGTGGATTCACTATGGTCTTACTTCAACGGATGTTGTTGATACAGCAAATGCGATTTTAATTAAAGAGGCTAATAAAATATTACGCAAGGATATCTTAGATATTATGACTGTCTTAAAGAAAAGGGCCTTAGAATTTAAAAATACACCTTGTATTGGAAGAACCCATGGTATTCATGCCGATATTACATCATTTGGTCTTAAATGGGCCTTATGGTATTCTGATATGCAAAGAATGCTTAAGCGTTTTGATGATGTTGTAGCAGAAATTGAAGTTGGTAAATTATCAGGCGCAGTTGGAAACTTTTGTAATATTCCACCATTTATTGAAGAATATGTTTGTAAGGCACTTGATATTTCATATGCTCCTATTTCAACACAAGTTATTCAGCGTGACCGCCATGCTCACTATATGGCTGTTTTAGCTCTTATTGCATCTGAACTTGAAAAGATGGCCCTAGAGGTTAGAAATCTTCAAAGAACCGAAGTTCATGAAGCCGAAGAGGCTTTTAGTAAGGGACAAAAGGGTTCAAGTGCTATGCCTCATAAGCGTAATCCCATTTCTTCTGAAAATATCTGTGGATGTTCTAGAGTTATGCGTGGGTATATGCTTACATTTTATGAAAATATTGCATTGTGGCATGAAAGAGATATTTCTCATTCTTCAACAGAAAGAATTATTTTACCAGATGCGACTTGCTTATTAGATTATATGTTAAATCGTTTTAAAGGAATTTTAGAAAATTTGGTTGTATATCCTGAAAAGATGCTTAAAGATATTTATATGACTAATAAGGTTATTTTTGCTCAAAGAGTACTTTATGCTTTAATTTCTAAGGGCCTTGTACGTGAGGAGGCTTATGATACAGTACAGCCAATTGCGATGGAGGCCTATAACAATAATATTGATTACCAAGAGCTTCTTAAGAAAAGTGAGGCTGTTTTAAAGCATTTAACTAAGGAAGAAATTGATGCATGCTTTACTCTTGATTATTATTTTAAAGAGGTTGGATATATTTATAAGAGGTTAGGATTGGAGGATTAATAATATGTCTAAATTTGATGATATTCGCATTGGCTTAACTTTTGATGATGTACTTTTAGTACCTCAAAAGTCTAATGTTTTACCTTCTGAGGTTTCATTAAAAACCCATTTAACAAAGAATATTGAGCTTAATATTCCAATTGTATCTGCAGCGATGGATACTGTTACGGAATCAGAGCTTGCGATTGCTCTTGCACGTGAGGGGGGACTTGGCTTTATTCATAAGAATATGTCAATTGAAGAACAAGCTCGTGAGGTTGATTTAGTTAAGCGTAATGAAGCGGGTATGATTATTAATCCCGTTACGATGACTGAAGATAAAACAACAAAGGACGCCTTCGAAATTATGTCAATGTATCATGTTTCAGGTCTTCCTATTGTTGATGAAAAGGGTGTACTTGTTGGTATTTTAACTGCTCGTGATTTAAAATATCTTACACCTGATGATACTAAAATATCAAAAGTTATGACGCATGAGCATTTAATTACGGCTCCTGAGGGTACAACGCTTGAAGAGGCTCGTCAAATTTTGTGGAATCATCGTATTGAAAAGCTTCCTATTGTTGATGATAAAAATCATTTAGTAGGACTAATTACAACTAAGGATATTGATAATGCTAAAAATTATCCTAATGCATGTAAGGATGAAAAGGGTCGTTTACGTTGTGGAGCTGCAGTTGGTATTGGTGCTGATATGATGGAGCGTGTTGATGCACTTGTGGCTTCTGGTGTTGATATTATTACGATTGATTCAGCCCATGGACATTCAGAAAATGTTATTAATGCGGTTAAAAAGATAAGAGCTAAATATCCTACTTTAAATTTAGTTGCAGGAAATATTGTAACAAAGGAAGCTGCTAAGGAGTTAATTGATGCAGGTGTTGATACTGTTAAGGTTGGTATTGGACCTGGTTCTATTTGTACAACTCGTGTAGTAGCTGGTGTTGGTGTACCTCAAATTACGGCGGTAAATGATGTTTATGAATATGCTAAAGAGCGTGGATGCTGTGTTATAGCTGATGGTGGTATTAAGCTTTCTGGTGATGTTGTTAAGGCACTTGCGGCTGGAGGAGATTGTGTAATGCTTGGTTCCTTACTTGCAGGTTGCTCTGAAGCACCAGGTGAGGAGATAATATTTAATGGCCGTCGTTTTAAGTCATACGTTGGTATGGGCTCTCTTGCTGCAATGAAGCGTGGTTCAGCTGATAGATATTTCCAAAAGAAGGATACAGTTGCTAAAAAGCTTGTACCAGAAGGTATTGAAGGAAGAGTAGCCTTTAAAGGTCCTGTTGCAGATACAGTTTATCAGCTATGTGGTGGTATTCGTTCTGGTATGGGATATTGCGGAGCTAAGGATATTCCAACCTTAAAGGAAGTTGCTAAATTTATTCGAATTACAAATGCGGGTCTTCTTGAGTCACATCCTCACGATGTTGAAATTACAGTAGAAGCACCAAATTATTCTAAGTAGGAGTTTTTATGACTGATAAGATTATTGTTTTAGATTTTGGATCTCAATATAATCAATTAATTGCCCGTCGTATTAGAGAAATGGGTGTGTATAGTGCTCTTTTACCTCATACGATTAAAGCCTCAGAAATTAAAGCAATGGAAGGGATAAAAGGAATTGTTTTTTCAGGTGGGCCTAAATCTGTTTATGATGATGATGCATTTAAAGTGGATGAAGAAATTTTTAATTTAGGTCTTCCTATTTTAGGAATTTGTTATGGTATGCAGCTTACAGCTAAGTATTTTAAGGGTGAAATTTTAAGTAGTCCTAAGCGTGAATATGGTAAGATGAATATTCTAATTGAAGATAAATCATTATTATTTAAGGATTTATATGATGAAGAAGAGGTTTGGATGAGTCATGGTGATCATGTTGCTAAAATTCCTCAAGGCTTTAAGCTTCTTGCTAAATCACAAAATGGTCTTGTAGCTTCCATTGCCAATGAAGAAAAGAAGATTTATTGTGTTCAGTTCCATCCTGAGGTAAGACATACAGTTAATGGTAATAAAATGCTTCATAACTTTGTTTTTGAAATTTGTCATGCTAATAATAATTGGTCAATGAAAAATTATCTTGATATGCAGATTGAACAAATTAGAAAAACAGTTAAAGATAAAAAAGTATTATGCGGTCTTTCAGGTGGAGTTGATTCAACTGTTGTAGCAGTGTTACTTCATAAGGCAATTGGCCATAATTTAACTTGCATGTTTATTGACCATGGGCTTTTAAGACAAAATGAAGGCGATGAGGTAATGGCTGCCTGCAAGAAATTTGATATGAATGTTATTCGTATCAATGCTAAGGAGCGTTTTTTATCGAAGCTTCAGGGGGTTACAGATCCTGAAAAGAAGCGTAAAATTATTGGTAATGAATTTGTATATTGCTTCGATGAGGAATCACGTAAGCTTGGTGATTTTGATTTTCTTGCTCAAGGTACATTATATACAGATGTTATTGAGTCAGGTACTGCTACCGCTCAAACAATTAAATCTCACCATAATGTTGGTGGACTTCCAAAGGATATGAAGTTTAAGCTTATTGAGCCACTTAATGTTTTATTTAAGGATGAGGTTAGAGCTTTAGGTCTCGAAATGGGACTTCCTTATGAAATTGTGTGGCGTCAACCATTCCCAGGTCCTGGACTTGCAATTAGAATTATAGGCGATATAACAGAAGAAAAACTTGAAATAGTTCGTAAAAGTGATGCAATCTTAAGAGAGGAAATAGCATCTGCAGGGCTTGATAAGGAAATTTGGCAATACTTTACCGCTTTAACTAATATGAAGAGTGTAGGAGTAATGGGAGATGGAAGAACTTATAATTATGCAATTGCAATACGTGCAGTTACATCAATTGATGGAATGACAGCTGATTGGGCTCGTATTCCTTATGATGTTTTAGATAAGATTTCAAGAAGAATTGTAAATGAAGTAGCAGGAGTTAATAGAGTACTACTTGATTGTACCTCTAAACCACCTGCAACAATTGAATTTGAATAAAAGAATATTATTTTGATTTAATATTATAAAAAAATATTGTACTAAAATTAATAAAACTTTAACAAAAAAATTATAATTAAAAATCCAAGTGCATTTAATTAACACTTGGATTTAATTTATTTAATTAATAAAGCTTCCGAAAAGGCTAAAATTAAAGGCCCAATTCCTTTCCCATCATCATTTACGATTTCCCTTGATATATACATATCATATGTTCCTGCATATTTATCTGTACGTGAGGCAGTTAGTCCAGCACCGATACAAATTCCTCCGAATGTGTAGTTTCCTTCGGGACTTTTTGTTAGGTATTTATTACAAGTGCCATACAAAATATTTAATCCGATTTCTTGGTAACTTTTGGGTAAGGCATTTAATCTTATGGCTTTTAAAATGGCATATGCAACCATTAATGTACCAGATGTCTCAAGATAATTACCATCTTTACTTTGCATATTAGGTACTTGATAGAACATATTGGTATTTTTATCAAGATAAAGAAGTAATCCATCAATTGATTTTTTAATAAGATTATTTATTTTTTGTTTAAGACTATCATCATCAATTATTTCTAAAACATCCACAAGCGCCATTTCATACCATCCACAAGCTCTAAGCCATACAATTTGTGAATGTCCGTTTAAAGGATTTGACCAAATCATTTTTTTTGTTTGATCTAAATATTGTCCATCATAACCATGAACCATCAGTTTTTTATCGTCTTCCCAGGTTAGGTTTAAAGCATTTTCAAGCTGATAGGTAATATCATAGAAATCTTTTCTATCATTATATCTTTTTGAATATTCAGCAAAAAAAGGTAAAATCATATATAATCCATCAAGCCAAATTTGATTGTAATATTTAATCTTGTGCCAAAAATTACCTCTAATTCTAGGAAGTTTTCTAACTTGATTGTTCATAAAGAAGTCAATGGCTTTATGGTATTTTTCTTTATGAGTTTCATCATAAAGGGTGTATAGAACCTTTGCCATATTACATGGATCTGAATCACAGCCTGTTGTCGTAAAATTATTGTAATTATCATAATAATAGATAGTTACATGCCCATCATCATCCACAAGTTTATCGATAAAGTTATCAACATAGTTAAGAATTTCTTTATTGTTGGTTGTTTTGTAGTAAGCAATAAGCGCTACCATCATACATCCATCGATATAAGTCCATCCTGGTTTTTTAAGTCCAATTAAAACCTCTTTATTCCATAGTGGAGATTCCACTGTGGAATTTACTAATAAATAATTTAAATATTCCTTAAATTGTGTATAAATCTTTTCGTTTATCATATTTTTGTTCCTTTCTAATTTGATTATACTAAGAATAAGAATTAGAGTCAAGTTAAAATTCATATATATAATCATAATTCATATATGCGAACAAAAATGATAAAAATAATTTCCTTATTTTGGAATTTGTGCTATAATTACTAAAAACGAAGGAGATATTTAATATGAATAGAACGGTGAGAAGAGCATTTCAAATATTAAAATATGTGGCTAAAGAAGATGATGGCCTTACTTTAACAGAAATTACCGAATTACTTGATTGCCCTAAGAGTAGTGCATTTAATATTATTCAAACCCTATTAAATTTAGATCTTTTATCTGAATCAAAGGCTAACAATAAAAAATATCAATTGGGACCAGAAAATTATGTTTTGGGAATGAATTATTATAAACGTTTAGATTTGGTGGATTTATTTAAAGAGTTTTTACCAGGAATTGGGGATAAACTTCATCGCAATTGCTTCGGCGGTATTCTTGAGGGTGATAAGGTTCTTTATATATATAAATATGCTGGTGAAGGTGCCAAGCTTGCAACATGTGATAAAGGTACAAAGGCTGAGTTATATTGTACTGGCTTAGGGAAGGTTTTACTTGCTTATAGTTCTTCTGATTATCAAAAGAAGGTAATTGATAATATGACATTTATTAAAAAAACGGAAAGAACTATTTCAACTAAAGAACAATTATATAAGGAATTAGAAGAAGTTAGAAAAAAAGGATATGCGTGTGATAATCGTGAAATTGAAGATCATATGATATGCTTTGCTGCTCCAGTATTTAATTTTTCGGGAGAATGTGTTGCAGCTGTATCGATTTCTGATATGTATACGGAAAGTACTGATTGTGAGTTCTTAGGCCAACAAATTCGTAATGTTGCATTAGAAATATCAAAGCGAATAGGTTATAATAGATAAAATAAAAGAGTTTAAAGCTCTTTTTTATTTTATAACAAAAAAATAACAAAAATATAAGCGTTTTTATTTTAGGTGTTGACAAGGAGTAAATTTATGCTAAAATATAAGCGTAAAGAGAAAGTTATAAACTTAGTTCATATATATGAACGGCAGGATTTAATCCTGCTAATAAAATGAACTATTTTATAAACTTAGTTCGTATATGTGAACAAGGAGCTGATGTGAATGAATAAAATTCGATTTTTTGATTTATTTATATTTACTATTTTGGCTATTTTGTCGGAATTTTTATCATCTTATTTTTTTAATAAGGTTGGTTCTCAATTTTATTTAAGCTTTGCTACTCTTATTTTTATTATCGCTTCAATAAGATGGGGTGCTTATTCAGTTTTTGTAATAATTCTTTCAGGAATTCCGCTTTTATTTACTCAAAATCAAAATGATGTTTATAGTGGAATTTTATATTATTGTATTGCAAATGTCTTTGCGGTTTTACCAATTTTACTATATGGAAGAAAAAATAGAAATTTGATTGTTAAGTCGTCATACAAGCTTTTAATTTATATTGTTCTTGTTTTGGTTTCACTTTCAATATCTAAGGGAATTGCCCTTATGATTATTAATCATGATTATCTTGGTTTTTATAAATATTTTGTTTCAATGATTTTTACATTTTCTATTAATGCTATCATCATATTATTGTTTAGGCATTTTAAATCTGAGCTTCTTGTGGATATGAATCATTATTTGTTAGACGCAAGTAATGAAGAAAAGACTAAGGATCCTGGATTTAAGATAGAAGAAGAGAAAGGAGAAGAAAAAAATGAAGACTGGCTTAAAAATGAGAGAATCGAAAACGAGAGCAATCATTAGTGGAATAAAGAAGGACTGGCAGCTTTATGTTATTTTACTTCCAATTGTAATTTGGTTTTTACTATTTGCATACAAGCCTATGGCTGGTTTAATCGTAGCGTTTAAACGTTATGATGCAACCTTAGGAATTGCAGGAAGTGAATTTAAAGGTCTTAGTAATTTTAACAACATTGTTGCTGGAATTAATAAGGAAGCCTTCTGGGGTGCATTTAGAAATACCTTTATTATTAGTGCGTATGGATTAGTTTTTGGATTTCCTATTCCTATTATTCTTGCTTTGCTGTTTTCTGAAATAAGAAGTGAAGGATATCGTAAAATTACACAAACTATTACATATCTTCCTCATTTCTTATCAGAGGTTACAATTACAGGTATTGTAATTACTCTTGTTTATACTGGTAAGCAATCAACTGGTGTTATTGCTCAATTGTTTTATAACATGAATATTTTGCCGGAAGGAACGGAAATTATTAATTCGGCTAATTATTTTAGACCATTGTATATAATTACAGGTATCTGGAAGGAAAGCGGTTATAACTCAATCGTTTACTTCGCAGCTATTATGGGTATTTCCCCTGTAATGTATGAAGCTTTAAAGGTTGATGGTGGAAATAAATGGCAAGAAATAAGATATGTTACTATTCCTGGTATGGCTCCTACACTGATTATTATGATTATTATGAGAATTGGTAAGATGCTATCAGTTGGTTACGAAAGAGTCTTATTGCTTTATAATTCAAATACGTATATCACGGCCGATGTTTTATCAACATTTGAACAGCGATTAGGTATTGAAACTGGAAACTTTGGTTTAGGATCTGCTGTTGGTATATTTAACTCTGTAATAGGCTTTGCCCTTGTTATTGGAGCTAATGCAATTAGTCGTCAGGTATCAAAAACTTCTTTATGGTAGGTGATTATAAATGAATTCAGAGCGTTTAAGTAAAAGTGAAATAATATTTAAAATATTCGCATATCTTTTAGTCACAATCTTTGCCATTTTATGTTTATACCCACTTATTTATGCCTTTAGTGTTTCAATTAGTGGAAAGGTTGCATATGAAAGTGGATCAATTGTACTTTGGCCTAAGGATTTAACGATTCAAGCCTATCGTATGGTTATTCTTGATAAGGGATTTTGGATTTCTTATATAAATACATTATTCTATACTGTATTTGGTACTGTATGGAGTATGTTTATATCATTAACTGGCGCTTATGCATTATCAAAGGACAAGCTAATGGGAAAAAGAAAATGGAATTTCTTCCTTGTATTTACAATGTGGTTTACAGCTGGTATGATACCACAATATTTAAACTACAAATCACTTGGTGTAGATAATAAGTGGGGAATGGTTGTAGCCTTCGGTGTTCAAGCATATAACATAATTCTATTAAGGAATGCCTTTAGTGCTGTACCTAAGGAAATAGAAGAGGCTGCGACAATTGATGGAGCAAATGAATTTCAGGTATTTTCAAGAGTATATATACCTATGTCAGGAGCCTCAATTGCGACTGTTACCTTATTCTATGCCATTTCAAGATGGAATGGTTATTATTGGCAAAGAATGCTTCTTAAGGATTCAAATGAACAAGCATTACAGGTATATTTAAGAACCTTAATTGAAAATTATCAAAAGCTATATGATGAATCTGCAGTTGTATTACCTTATGCAGCTGATAGCCTTGTATATGCGATTATAATTTGTTCAATTATTCCTGTTCTTATTGTATATCCATATATTCAAAAGTATTTTGCGAGGGGTGTTAACTTAGGTGGCGTAAAGGGTTAGAAATTAGAGAAATTAAGTAAATATTATAGATAGGAGGAAAAAATAAAATGAAAAAGAAAATATTTACATTAACATTAGCCACAGCTGCAGCCTTATCACTTGCAGCATGCGGTAAAACAACAACTACTAGTGGTGATTCTGTTAAAGATGATTTAACAAAATCAGTTGAATTGAAGATGAACTTGGCATACGGAAATAAGAGTCAAACTATTACATATGCTCAATCTTCACCATTAACATTACCTGATGGAAAGACCGTTGTAACATCTGGACAGTTAAAGCCATTCTGGAGTTACGTTGCAGGTGAACTTAACATTAATATGAAGGATGTAACAGTTCAAGACCAAAAGGCTAAGGATATGATTACAACTGCTGCCGCAACAGGATTTTCCGATGCAACAGTATATGGAGGAAACTCTATTGGTGAGTCATTAATGAGTTATGGTACTCAAGGAATGTTTGTTAGTATTTCAAAGCTTATTGATCAAGGAAATCTTCCTAACTTTAAAGCATATTTGGAAAAGAATCCTAATGTAAAGAGCGCTATTACAGCATATGATGGTCAAATATATTATATTCCGTATATTGCTGAAATTGGTCAATATGCACGTGATTTCCATATGCGTAAAAGCTGGGTAACAGGCTTACTTGATGGTGATAGTCAATCATATGATACTGAGACAGTAATTAATAAATCTTATACTGGAAACTTCACTGGTGCTAATGCTAGAACTGGTTCAAACGGTGGTAGTGTAACACCTAAGACAGGAGTTACTATTACAAAGAAAACAAATCAGAATATAATTGAAATTATGAATAACCTTTCATCTATGAATGGTGTTAATTTAGCTCAAGCCTTAAAACAATATATTAATGATAACTATGATTATACTAATCCAAGTGAATTATATTTAGGCGAAAAAGCTGCTTATGATATGGATGAACTTGTTGCTTTATTTAGAGTAATTAAGGCAAATCCTAAATTCTTAACAGGTGGAAAAGCTAAAGAAGTATATCCATATTTTACAAGACAGTCAAAATATCGTGAGGATCTTTTAAGGTTTAGTACTTATTTAGATGGTGGAAGAGTTCATGGTTCAGATTCATATGAATCTCGTTTTGAAATTGATAAGAATGGTGAACTACAATATACATATTCTAAAGAATCCGTTTATAACAATTTAAGTGCGTATTCTCAAATGTATAAGGAAGGTTTATTCTACAATGACTGTTTAGATTTAAAGAATACGGCTAACTTTAGAAGTAGATTGTATGGTACTGATAGTGCTGATAATGCTCAATATGGCTTTATGACATTTGACTTCACAGCATCTACAACAGCTGATGCTTTAAATTCAGATGTAGTTGGTGTTTTACCTCCAGTTTCAAAGGTAAATGGTGTATGGCAATATTATATTGACAATTCTCGTGTTATTAAACCAGATGGATGGTCAATTTCTACAGCATCATCACAAGAACAAATTTTAAGAGCTGCTTCTTTATTTGATTATATGTTTAGCGAAGCAGGTGCTAAGGCTCAAAATTATGGTCTTCCTGATATGCTAGATAATAGTAATACCTTTGTTGGACCGGATGGTGTGACTTACCCTAAATATGATTCTTGGACAACTACAACTGCAAGTAAAGTTGCTAATGGTGATTTATCAAGTTTCTTACGTAACTGGGTTGGTTCTTTAATGCCTGTTGGTTATGCAAAGGAAATTGGTTTTGAATATCAATATACATCTGAACGTGGCTTTGATGCATGGCGTCTTCTTCAAAATTCAACCTGCAATATTCCAACTTATGATGGTAATGGTATAAGTGGCGATAACCCTAATTATTATAAACTAGTACCACCTGTATTCTCATTAACAAAGATTCAAAATGAAACATTACAAAACGAGACATCAATGTCAAATAGTGATTTCATTGAATTTATGTTTAATGTAGTAAGGTATAAAGAGTTAGGTAATGAACCTTCTGGTACAAATGTTCCAAGAACATATGATGCATATTTAAAGGTATTTAAGGATGCTGGTCTTGATATATTTGTCAGAACATACCAAGCTGCCTATAAGGCCCAAAATATAAAATAAAAAAATAAGTATTCAGGACTTTGTCCTGAATGCTTATAAAACAAATAGATGCTTCTTTCTTATTCTTTTCAACTCTCTTTTTCTTGTCATCTATTTGTTTTATAAGCATAAGGAGGAAAAGGAAAATGAAAAATATATTTAAATTACAGAGGATATGCTTTTATTTATTCATTGTTATAATGGTAGTTAATTTTATTTTTTCACTATCATTTATGACAGATTATGATGATTTGTTTGGATTTGAGCTTGAAGCAAATAAATCAATTAAGATATTTCATGATAACATGCAAGCATTTAATAAGGTTATCTTTTATTTATCACTTGTAGGTGCTATTGCAATCGCTGTTGTCTTTATACTTGAGTTAAATCATAAGGTTCCAGATCGTTTTGCTATAATTGTTATTAGTGCTATTGCATTGGTATTAGCTTTTCAGGCTATATATTCGTTTATTAAATTTGGTTCATTAATGAATGAGTATAAGAATGTTAACTTTTCATATATGTGGTTAGAAAATAGTAAACTTGATGCTGATTATGTTTATGAACCAAAGCATTTAATATTTTATTTAGGATATGTTGTAAATGCACTTGTTCTATTAATTTCAATTGCTTTTCCTAGCGTACTATTAATTAGTCACAAGGATTATATCAAGCAAGGAAAAGAGGAGGCGGTTTTAAATGCTTAAACAGTTTAGAAATAATCTTCTTAAAAAAAGACTTGATAAATTAAACTTAAAGCTTGAAGAGAATAAAAAGTTACAATCTACAGTAAGTGATGATACGGCTCTTTATAAGCTTAAGAAAAAGGCTTGTGATTATACACGTAAGATAAAAAAGACCAATGATGATATTTGGTGGTTAAATTTACCTAAGGAAGAGAAAAATGAACAAAACACAAATTTATCATTTTATAAGCTTGATTCAGGAAATTATTGGTTGATATTACTTGTAACAGCCATAGAACTTTATTATTTAATTATCCTTTTAGCAATGATGGAAAGAAGCTTCTATGTAGGAATTGTTATTTTATTTAATATTGGTGTATTATTATTCCTTTTTACTTGTGCGATTAAGGTTAGAGCTTATAAAAAAGTTTTTTCTTATTCGATGATGGCCTATGGCATCTATTGTGCTTTAAGATTTGCTATTATTCCTTTATTAATGAAGGTTGACTTATATAATGGAAGTTCAAAAATGTGGCAAATAATAATATGCTTAATAATTAGTGGCATTATATCAATTATGGCTGGTTTTAATTCGATGCTTAAATGTAATCGTCAGATTAAGTATATTAATGATGGTAAAATTGTTTTAAAAAAATTATCTAGGTAGGTGATAGCATGGCTAGTTTAAAGCTTGTTAATATTAATAAGATATATCCTAATGGTGCACATGCTGTTCATGATTTTAATTTGGATATCAAGGACGGCGAATTCATTGTTATGGTTGGTCCTTCTGGTTGTGGAAAGTCAACAACATTAAGAATGATTGCAGGTCTTGAAAGTATTTCTTCGGGTGATTTAATTTTAGATGGTGAAAGAGTTAATAAGCTTGCACCAGTTGATCGTGATGTCGCGATGGTTTTCCAAAATTATGCTCTTTATTATAATATGTCAGTTCATGATAATATTGGTATTTCTTTAAAGATAAAGCATGAGCAAAAAAATACCATCCATAATAGTATTCTAGAAACATCAAAGAAGTTTGATTTAGTTGATTATTTGAATCGACTTCCTGCTAATTTGTCAGGAGGTCAACGTCAAAGAGTAGCGTTGTGTCGTACGGTAGTTAGAAATCCCCGTGTTTTCTTAATGGATGAGCCATTATCAAATCTTGATGCTAAGCTACGTGAAAAAACAAGAAGTGAAATCGTTAGTTTACAACGTGAGCTTAAGACAACAACTATTTATGTTACACATGATCAAATAGAAGCTATGACAATGGCTGATCGAATTGTTATTATGAATAATGGTTATATTATGCAAGTAGGAACGCCAACTGAGCTTTATGATAAGCCTGATAATCTTTTTGTGGCAGGCTTTATTGGAACACCTAATATGAATTTTATTAAGTGCATTGTTGATGGTACTTCACTTCACATAAAGGATGAAATTATCCCCATTGCAGTCTCTCATCAAGAAATTTTAAAGCCTTATGATGGTAAAGAGGTTATCTTAGGTATTAGACCTGAGCATATTGATATGTCAGAGGAGATTTATAATCTACATAAAGTAGCTTTAACTCTCCCAATTGATTATTATGAATATTTAGGAAAAGAATATTACGTTAAGCTTCGTCTTTATGATGATATTATAACTGCACGTCTTGATAGTAGATATGATGTATCAAAGGAAAAAATAACAGTTTATTTTGATATGGATAGGGTTTGTTATTTTGATCCTCAAACAGAGCAAAGAATTGGGAGGTTAAAAGAAGATGGAAAAGAAAACATTTAAAGGTGAAATGAAATATCTTTTATCCAAAATTGCTTTTGGAATAAAATCATTATTTAAAAAACCAATTAAGCTATCGAATTTCTTTGTAGTGATAGCGGGAATTGTTCATTTAATTATTTCAACTATTCAAATAAATACGATTAATACTCTTTCTAATCAGGAATGTGGTGTTGTTCTATTTATGTTTATCTTAGTTGGATTAGCTGCCGTATTTAATGCAACAAGATTTAAAGAGGCTAAGGGTCCAAGAGTAATATTTGTAGTAGCTGTCTTAGCTGTTGTAATTGGTTTTGGTGTTTGGCTTCTTGCAATTTATTTTAATGCTTATACTAATCAAGCAAATGCTAATAAAGGACAAATAATGAAAGGTGTTATTGTTTCAATTTTAATGCTTGCATGTTATTTTGTAGGTGTTGTTGGAGCAATTTGGGCTTATATTAAAAGAAAAAAGGCTTTAAGTGCCTAAAGTATAAGGAGGTGCAGAATAATGAAAGAGGAATCTAACGGCTTTTTAAGTAAAATCAGTGATAATGTTAAGGTTGGCTTCTTTAGATGGTGGTTTGTGGGTGCAATTTACTTCTTTGTTGGTTGGGGTACTGGACTTGGTAATAGTAAAAGTGCATTTGATCTTATCTTTATTCTTTCCCTTGCAACCTCTGTTGGAATGATTTTTATTTTCAATCCAATTGTTTATGGTATGTTTGAAATTGAACGTAATGGTGTAATAATTAATAAAAAAATTAACGAACGTAGTGTATGGGTTGGAGCTTTAATGAAGATTGGTGAATTCTTTAAATGCTTCATTGTAACTATTCTTGTATTTTTCTCATATCAATTTATTAATCTAGGAATTAATAAATGGTTGGGTAAAACGGCTGATACAGTTGTAATTAAGGGTGAACCTATTATCTATGCAACTTTGTTTGTTATATTTTACAATTTCCTTTGCTTCATTATTTATAAAACATATTATTTATTTAAAAATATAAAAATAAAAAAGGAGGTTAAGGAATGAACGATTTAATTTTAATTCCTAATTTATCCTTGTTAAAAAGAGAATGTAAAACGCTTAAGCGTAAGCAAATATATAGACTTCTTGATGAGGTAAATAGATATCTTGTTATAACACTTCCTAAAGAGCCTCCTAAGCAAAGTACGACATTTATTGGAATATCAATTATGAACTTAGCACTTGCGTATTTGATAACAGAAGATGGCAGGTATTTAGCTAAGGCTCGTGAGTATATAAATACTGTTTGTGGTTACCAATTTTGGGGAAATGCTCATTTAGTAAATGTTGATCTTTCTGCTTCTTGGATTTTATTTGGATTATCACTAGGTTATAATTGGCTATATGATTTCCTTTCTTTAGAAGAAAGAAATCTGATTTTAAATAAACTTAAATATCAAGCAGATATTATGCTAGAGTATAAACTAAAAACAGCAGGGAGCGGTTGGTCAACTAATTACTGGCAAAATCATAATTGGATAAATATGACGGGTCTTGCTTGCTGTGGATATGCTATTTATAAGGAGTATCCTAAAGCAATAGCATATATAGATGAGGCTAAAAAGAATTTTTCAAAGGTATTTGGATATTTAGCTGATGATGGATCTAATTATGAGGGTGTAACCTATTGGCGATATGGTGGTATGTGGCTTTTTGTATATGCCGATTTATTAAATGATAGAGAAGGAATTAATTGGTTTTTAAAATCAGATTATTTAAAAAATACATTTTATTACCGTCTATATCAAAGCTCTACCTTAAATCGTCAGCTTAACTTTGGCGATTGCCATGACCGTTATAGTTCTCATTCAATTGCGGTATATTATAAATATGCTGCGATGTATAATGATGGTTATGCTCAGGTTTTAGGTAATTTAGTTTTAGATAAGTATTTGTATGAGGAACAATATCAAAGTAAGCTTAAGCCAGGTATTTTATATGAAGCAGGTTTTGAATTATTATGGTTTGATCCTAAAGTTAAAGAGTGTAACTTTGCAAATTTGCCTTTAGTAAGAAAATTTGATGACTTAGGTCTTGTTTGCATAAGAAATGGTTTTAATGAAGATTCAACTGTATTCTCATTTAAATGTGGTTATCCAGGTGGACGTAAGCAATGGCTTAATGGCTGGAAGGAATATTATGATAATCATAAAAAAGTGCTAGCTCTTGCTCACAATCATCCGGATAATTTATCTTATATTTTAACTAAAGGACATGAATATTTAGTTATTGATGATGGCTATAACCGAAATATAAAGCCATATGATCACAATAGTCTTTTAGTTGACGGACTTCTTTGTGATGCAAATGATTGTAGTGATGTATATATGGAATCTGCAAGTCTAAGAATAAATCATAATGAGTTTGATTACAAGAATTATTATGGCGAATTAATATATTTTAAAACATTTAATGGTCTTACAATTCTAAAAGGAGATAATACTAGGCTTTATCCTTTAAATTTAAAGATGAAGCAGGTAAGTAGAAGTGTTTTAACTGATAATTTAAAATATATCGTATTTATTAATAATTTTTCATCAGAAATTGAGCATCGCTACGAAACGGTATTTAATACAGATGTAAAGGGTATTAATAAGGAAAATGGAATATTTAGCTATAAGGTTGGTATGGAAAGTTTTAAGCATTACATTTATGCTCAAAACTCAACTTATAGTCAATTTTATCATGAGGTTTCAAGTGTTATGACGACGCAAGAGCCTGATAAAAAATGTATTACTAAAATGGAATGCATGAGTTTTTACAATAAAGAAAAGTGCAAAGACTATCAACAAATTGAGGTTATTGATTTATGTAATGCTGATATTTCACTTGGAAATAATATTTTAAAAATAGACGATGATTGTATATTATTTGAAAATAACTTAGGCTTTGAATTTGATGGAGAATATATTCTTGTTAAGGTTAGTAACTCTTTAATTAAAGAAGTTATATTAGCAAACGGTAAATATGTTAAGTATAAAAATAAAGAAATAATTAAGGAAAGGTTAAAAGGATGTTATGTGGGTGATGTGAATGAAGTATTTGAACGATAATTATGTTGATGCAATAAATAAAAATAGTGCTTATAAGGCAGCTATTATAAAGATAAAATCAGAGGTTGATGATTTTTATAGTGATTTTCATGATGACCCAAGTGTTATAAGTGAATGGGGCCACTACTATTTTTGTAATTATGATGGTGGAAGGTTAATTTATGATCGTAAAAATCCTCACTCTCATAAGTGTGAAATTTGTAGTAAGGATTATACTGATGAGGTCTATGATGGGGTTTGGACATATTTTTATCGTAATGAAGCAATTTTAACAGCTTGGAAGGCTGCCGCTTTATATGCATATGATAAAAATCCTCACTATTTGGATGTTTTAAAAAATATTATTGGCTTTTATGCTAAAAATTATACTAAGTTTGTTATTCATAATAAAGAGCGTGAACGATTTTTAAATGTTTCAGATATGAAATGGGGCTGTGGAAGAATTTTACCGCAGGGTCTTAATGAATCAATTATTACCATAAGAATGATACAAGCTCTTGAAATTGTAAAGAACGACCTTCCTGCTGAATTCCTAGATGAAATTTATAATAATATGTTTAAGGAAATATTTAAGCTTTTAAAGCCTCAGGTAAATCAAATTCATAATATAAGATGTTGGAATAACTCGGCAATTGCTGTGATGGGATTTTTCTTTAATGATAAAGAAATGCTTGATTTCGTTTTTCATGGTGAATATAACATCATTCGTCAAATTAAAGAGGGTGTTACAAAAGATGGATTCTGGTATGAGGGGTCAATTCATTACAATTTCTTTACCTTAGAGGGTATTACACCAACTTTGTTATTTGCAAGTATCTATAATTATGATTTTGACCCAGAAGCTAAAGCGATTGTAAGAAACATGTTTGTCAGTGCATATAATTATGCCTTCACAAATTTATATTTGCCTAATCCTAATGATGGTTGGCCAAGTATTAATTTAAAAACCTATAGCTATATTTACAGTGTAGCGGCTAAGGTATTTAGTAGTGATAAGGAAATTGTTAACATATTAAAAATTATATTAAATAATAAATATCCTCGTACAACCCTTCCTTTATCTAAGCCATACTATATAAATAATGAAATTGCATTTGAGCAATTACTATTAAATACAGATATGGATATTCATGATTATCATAATATTTGCCAAAAGACATTAAATTTCCCAATGTCTAGCTTTGGAATGTTAAGAAATGACAATATCAATATTTTTGTAAAATATGGTTTAAATGGTCCGTCACATGCACATCCTGATATTATAAATATTGAAGTTGTCCACAAGGATGGAATAATAAGCCGTGATATATCAAATGCTGGTTATATTTCATTATTATGTAATGAATGGCATAGAAGGAGTTTAGCTCATAATACGGTTATTATGAATGGACTTGATGTGACATCAAGAAGTCCTGGAAAAACGCTTAAATATAGTAAGGAACACATTATTTGTGAGGCCTTAAATGTATACGAAGGTGTTAATGAAATAAGAGAGGTTAAACTTCTTAAAAATGGATTTGAGGATGTAGTTAAAATTGAATCTAATGATGACGCTACATTTGATTATGTTTTCCATCTTGAAAATGATATTACATTAGAGCTTAATGATGATTTTATATCAAGTGATTTAGGCTTTAAGGAAAACGGTTATCAATATGTTAAAAATGTTATGCATTATGATAAAGTTTGTGACAATATTGTTTTAAATGCTAAGCTTCATGACTTAAAGATTAGTCTTGATATTGATTTAAAGGATCATGAGCTTTTTGTAGGTAAAACAATGGATAATCCAGTTAATAAGGAAAGAACGACCTTAATCCTTCGAGGTAAGGGTAAAAATATAAATTATAAAATGGTATTAAGGATTGGTGATAAAAATGAGTGATGTTAAGCATTATTTTATTGGTAAGGAAATTGAAGCTAGAGATTGTGATCCTGGTGTTACAAGAAAAATTTTAGCACATAGTGATAATTTAATGGTATGTGAGCTTCATTTTAAGAAAGGTGCAATTGGAAAGCTTCATGAGCATTTCCATGAACAATGTACGTATATTATTTCTGGTAAATTTGAATTTAATATTGGTGGCGAAAAGAAGATAATTGGTCCTGGGGATTCGACTTATAAGGAGCCTCATATTGTTCATGGGGCAGTATGCTTAGAAGAAGGTGTACTTCTTGATATATTTACACCTGCAAGAAAAGATTTTTTGAAAACGGAGGGAAAATAAAATGAAAAAAATTGCAATTGTAACTGGTGGAACTGGTGGTATTGGTTCAGCTATTTGTAAAGAATTAGGAACAAACGGATACAAAGTAATCGTTAATGGTATTGATGATGTAGCAGCTTCTAAATTAATGGATGAACTACATGAACTTAATGTTGAGGCAGAATATCTTCATTTTGATGTTACAAATGAGGATGAGGTTAATAAGAATGTTAAGTATGTTGGTGAAAAATATGGCCATATAGACGCTCTTATTAATAATGCAGGTGGTCTTGGCGGACGTTCTCGTTTTGAGACGATGACAACAGAGTTTTACCGTAATGTATTAGCTTTAAATCTTGATAGTGCCTTTTATATGTCAAGAGCTTGTATTCCATATTTAAAGAAGGGTGAAAATCCATCAATTATTAATTTCTCATCTAACGCTGGTTGGAATGCTGGTGGACCTGGTGCAGGTATCTATGGTACTGCTAAGGGTGCTATTGTTTTACTTACAAGAGCATTAGCTAAAGATTTGGCAGTTGATAATATTAGGTGTAATGCCGTATCTCCTGGTACAATTGATACACCATTCCATGATAATATTAAGAAAACTAATCCAGCTTTATTTGAGTCATGGAAAAATAACATTTTAATGAAGCGTTTTGGTCGTCCTGAGGAGGTAGCTTCTGTTGTTGGCTTTTTAGTAAGCGAAAAGGCATCATTTATTACAGGTGAGGTTGTTCAAATTAATGGAGGTCAAGATTTACTTTAATGGATTATTTTAATAGTGCAGTTAAATATGATCCAGTAAATTATTATATTTTATTTACCAAAGAAGAGCTTATGACCATTAAGCATAGGCTCTCTTTGGAGGAAATTTCAAAACTTAAAAATGATTTGAAATGTCTAGATATTGACTATCAAGCTATCAAACGTTCAATTGTATCAAAAAAAAGACCTCCTAATGTTAAAAGAAATGATTATGTTTCACTTGCAACCTATTATTGGCCCAATCCAGAAACTTTTAATGGACTTCCTTACATTCTTAAGGATGGAATGGCTAATCCAGAAGGTAAGGAATATGATAAGGATGATTTAAGAGAATTAGCTTTTATTGTCTATTATAAAGTCTTACTTTATTATTTAACAGATGAAGTATCCTATTATGATGATATAAGAAAAAATATCTATTATTATATTCTTGATAAAAAAACAGGTATGAATCCTAATATGGATCATGCCCAAATGATTAAAGGTAAATGTCTTGGAAGAGGAATAGGAATGATCGATTTTACGGCTAATTTTTCCTATGCTATTTATATGCTTAAATTGCTCAAAGATGATAATAAGATTGACAATGATTTTAATAATGACTTAAGTGACTGGCTTAGACGCTTTATGAATTGGTATAAGTACAGTCCTATTGCAATGGAGGAATTAAGAAGTGCAAATAATCATGGAATATTTTATGATTTTGGACTTGCGATTATTTCGGATTTCTTAGGTGTTAGTAAGGAAATTGTTCCTTTATCTTATTCAATGATTGAACGTATGAATAAAGAAATTGAGCCTGATGGAAAAATGCCACTTGAACAAGCTAGAACGAAATCAAAGTGTTATTCATTAATGGCAGCTAAGGGGTTATATGATTTTTCCTTAATCTCAAGAAAATATAGCTTTGATCTTTATGAATCTAAAGCATGGTCCAATAATAGATGTCAGAAGGATATTAAGCCAGTTATAAATTTTTTGATTAATGGCTTAGTTTTAAAAACAGAACCATGGCCGTATAAGCAAATCATTGAATTTGATGAGACGACATTATTACCTTTAATTCATGAGGCGGTAAAAGTACTTGGTTATAATTATAGTGAATTAAGATTGCATTTAAATTTAGATAAGATTAAATTTAAGATGCTTTTAAAATTAATGGATATATTGGAGAATTATCATGAATAGAACGATTGAAAGAGCCTACGATATGCTAAATATTGTTGCTAGAAGCAAGGATGGTTTATCTTTGGTTGATATTATAAATGAAATGAATATTCCTAAGAGCAGCGCTTTTGATATTTTGCATAGTTTGGTTTCTTTAAGAATGATTGAGCCTAGTCGCTTTAATGATAAAAAATATGTTTTAGGAATTAATACTTACTCCTTAGGAATTAAATATAGTCAAAATAAATCATTAATTGATGTTTGTAGCAAGTATGTAAATGAGCTTGCGGATGAACTTAAGCGTACTGCCTTCGTAGGACTTTTAGATGGAACGGATATTATTTATATTTATAAATATATGGGTACAGGTGCAAAGCTTGCAACCTGTATGGTTGGTACTAAGCATGAAGCTTATGCAACTGCTTTAGGTAAAGCATATATGGGTTTATTAGATGATAAGATGCAAAACGACTTAATTAATAGTATTGATTTTAAAAAGAAGACATCTCGTACAATCGATAATGCAATTACCTTAAAGAAGGAACTTCAAGATGTAAGAGTAAGGGGCTATTCAATTGATAATAAGGAAACTGAGGAACTTATGATTTGTTATGGTGCACCTATTTTTGATTTTACAAATAATGTTATTGCCGCTATATCATTTTCCGATATGAAAAGTCCTTCTATGTCAGATGATGAAATTGGTAAAGAAATTAGGAATTGTGCCTTAAAAATATCTAAGGAATTAGGTTATCAAGCACAAAAGTATTGGCTGGAGGTATAGTATGATTATTAATGATACAATAAATTTACATAATGTAGGTCAAACTAAATCATATAAAGGTGGCCTAATGCTATTAAGATATCCATCAAATGTGATATCTAAAATGGGGTATGGTCCTAATATAAAAGGCAAGACAAAGGCTTTATATCCAGCAATGGTGGAAATCCAAGTTAGTACATTATCTAGTTATGTTGAAATTTCTTTAATGGCAATTGAAAGTGATGCACAAGTTATTTGTTATATTAATAATTTCAGCGTTGGTATTGCAAATATTAGAAAAGGAAAAATCGAAAGAATTCGTTTTGAACTTCATAAACGCCAAATGGAATATCTTCATAGTCTTGGTGATAAACCTGTTTTGTGGCGTTTTATTATGCCTTCTTATACAAGAATATCATTTTATGAAATTGTAGCGCAAAATAAGCTTAATAAGCTTTGTGATAATGAATCTTATATTTTATATGGTAGTTCTATTTCTCAAGGAGTGGGAGCACTTAATGGTGCAAGCTCTTATGCATTTTGTCTTCAAGAAAATCTTCATATATCAATTTTGAATAAGGCTTTATCCGGATCATGCTTATTAGAGCCTGATGTTGTTAATTATTTGGCATACTTAAATGCAAAAGGATATATTTTAGAGCTTGGATGTAATGCTAGAGGTGTAATGGATGATATTGAGTTTGCTAAAAGATTAGATTATATGCTTGATCTATTAACAACCCTAAAACCTAATTGTCCAATTGTTATTGTTAATATCTTAGAAATGCTTGAAAATATTTATAAAAAAAATAGTATTGTAAGTGAATTTGCTCAAAAAGATGTTTTGTTTATAAAACAGATAAAACGTCTTGTGAAAAAATATAATGAAATAGGTCATATTTATTTAATTAGTGGTAGTAAGTTAGCTACAACGTTAGATTGCTTAAGTCAAGATTTATTACATCCTTCAAATAAGGGGCATGAAATGATTGCCTTAGGTATTTCTAAAGTAATGAAAAAATATAATTTATGTTGATAAATACATATATTAGTGATATAAAATATATGAGATTGCAATGCAATCCTAAAACTCCTTTCGTATAATAATGTTTCTAAGCAATTCTATTATACATAAAGGAGTTCTTTTTTTTAAAAAAGAGAAGATAGTGGGACACATTCCCCCTAATCCCCTTTGAAATATCTACACTTATAAATTTAAAGATTATCCTACACTTCATAGTTTATAGTCTATACCCCCTACACCTTAAAATTTAGTATAGCTTTAAATGTAAAATAAAAGCTGCTACATATGTAACAGCTTTTTTAATTATTTAATTAATCCGCTTTCCTTAAGAAGTATTTCTACATCAGTTCCCTTTGTTTTCTTAAGAACAGTCTTAAGCAACATCTTTTCTTTAAATGATAATGGACATTCCGTAATTGGCTTTTTATCTACAGCGTAGTAACAAGCTCTTAAAAGCTCACGAACATCATATTTACTTCCCCAAACCTCAGGTACAGCTCGATCAACATTAAGAAGTGTATATACAGCTTCCATACCAGTTCGAATTGAATACTCAGTTGTAAAGATTGTATCTCTTGGTGTTTCTGCAAATTGACCAACAAAGGCGAAGTTAACTGCTCCCTTAGGAACTACAAGAGGACGATCTGATTCCTTTCTTGGTTGGAAGAAAGCATTAATATATGGCATATAGCAAGTAGTAGTATTACATCTATTTGTTGCATAATCCTTAATATTCTTAGGATCAACACCAATATGATATAACCATTCCTCACAAACCTCTTCACCAGTACATTCCTTCATAGCCTTTTTAACATAATTACCAGGCTTATTAGTGTTTAAAGAATATACCCATACAAGGATACTACCAGGCTTTTGGGCTTTAAATTGAGGTTGACGATTAATTGTCCAAGATAAATACCAATTTTGGGTACTATCCTTAACAGTAACAATACCACCAGTTGTAACTTTACCACTGCGAGGATCACGCTTACAAATGTTCATAATATGTTTAATGATTTCTTCATCAGAAGTTTCAACAGTAGCACTCATCCAGTTTGTAGCATTAACATCAGAGCAGAACTTCATTGGGTTACCAAATTCACCATTAAGAGCTTGCTTAGCAATATTCTTCCATAAATCCCATGATTCACCACAACCATTTTTAATAGCACTTAAATCAGGTACTTCATTTTGGCTTCCGTAACAAGAAGTATCGGTGCAGCAACCATTAGTAATAATTACTAAATCATTTTCAGTTAAATTAAATTCACCAGGTTTACCATCTTTAATATATTCAATCTTCTTAGCTACCTTTTTATTAGGCTTGTTGTCAATAATAACATTTCTAACATTATAACCAAATTCAACCTTAACACCATGAGCTTCAAGGTATTTTACAAGTGGAAGAATCATAGATTCATATTGATTATATTTAGTAAATCTTAAAGCTGAAAAATCAGGTAGTCCATCAATATGGTGAACATAACGACATAAATAACGCTTCATTTCAAGAGCAGAAGACCATCTTTGGAAGGCAAACATTGTCTGCCAATATAACCAGAAGTTAGTACTCCAGAATGAATCAGGAAGAACATCAGAAATCTTTTTATCCTCAAGATCTGCCTCTGGTGTCATAAATAGCTTAGAAAGTGCTAAAGCTGATTTTTTATCAAGCTTAAATTGTTTATCAGTATGAGCATCTTCACCACGGTTAATAGATGCGCGACATAAAGAATAGTTAGGATCTTCCTTGTTTAACCAATAATATTCATCAAGGACAGAAATGCCCTTTGTTTCAATTGATGGTACATCACGGTACATATCCCACATACATTCAAAGTGATTATCCATTTCACGACCACCACGCATGTAGAATCCTTTAGTAATATCCTTTCTACCATCGCAAGAACCACCGGCAAGCTCAAGCTTTTCAAGAATATGAATGTTTTCACCCTTCATTTGTCCATCACGAACAAGATAGAAAGCAGCTGAAAGTCCTGCAAGACCAGTACCAATAATATATGCAGATTTATTATCTACTCCTTGAGGCTTTAAAGGATGTGCAAAAGCCTCATAAGTTCCTGAACCATAATACATAATTAATTACCTCCATTTATTTTTTACAATTATATTTTATCCTTTTTTTAAAAAAATAAAATTGTCAAAAAAAGCTGTTTGTTTAAATTTTGAACAAAATTAAAAAAATGTCTAAATATAAAAATGATTAGTTAAAAAATTTTATTATATTATATTATATCGGTTAACCGATATAATAATGATGGAAATGATATGATGAAATTGGATGATATTTTGAACGAAAAAGGGGACACAATTTATAGACTAAGTAAAATAAGTGGTATTTCTAAAACAAAATTATTTGATATTTTTTCTGGTAAAAGTAACATTTTGGATTGTAGACTTAGAGTAGTATCAAAATTATCTAAGATATTAGGTATGTCTATTGAAGAAATTATTAGTTTAGAGCCTATATACAATCTTATGTATGAGGATAATATTCCCAATTTTTTAAAAAAGATATTTTGTTTTTGAAAAATAAAAAGGATCCATTGTTAGATTGTTATATAGATGAAGCTAATATAGTATCAATGTTTGCTTAGTGGAAAATTTAATATCTAAAGACCAAGCTGATTATTTAAAAATAAGTATTTGAAATAGTTCACTATAAATTGGACAATAAAGTTTGAAAAAAATAATCTTTGGTTATAAATGCTAAGAGTAATCCATTTTTAAAGTATAAAGTTGACAAAAAATTAATCATTAAATGAAGTGAATTGACTGGTAGCTTATATAGCTGTTAGTTTTTTATATAATTAAATACGTATGTTAATTAGTTGAAAAAATGGCATATCTGTTGTAGACTTATTTCAGGTGGTTTTTATGATAAAGGTAGATTTAATAACGGGCTTTTTGGGTGCAGGTAAAACTACATTTTTACATTATTACGTTAACTATTTAAAAAGACAAAATTTAAGCGTTTGTATTTTAGAAAATGATTATGGTGCTATTAATGTAGATATGATGTTACTAAGAGATTTAGAAGATGATAAATGTAGTATTGAAATGGTATCAGGATCTGGCGATGCTTGTTGTCACCAAAGAAGATTTAAAACAAAGCTTATTGCCATGGGCATGCAAAAATATGATCGGGTTATTATTGAACCATCAGGTGTTTTTGACACGGATGAATTTTTTGACACTCTTTGTGAAGATCCTTTATCATCTTGGTATGAAATAGGTAATATATTTACAATTGTTGATGCGAAGCTTAATATTTTTGATAACGAAATGAAATATATACTTGCAAGTGAGCTTGCTTGCTGCGGTAAGGCTATTATCAGTAAAATTTCTTGCAAAACAAATTTAAATTTATTAAAAAATAATTTAAATGATGCCCTAAATTACATTGGTGATAGTGATAAAATAGATGATAGAATATTTGCTAAAGATTTTAATAATATAACTGATGATGATTTTAAAATGCTAATGTCATCAGGCTATAGAAATGCTTCTTATGTTAAAAGACAAATAAAAGGATATTCATCCTTATTCTTTATGAATAAGCATTTTAGCAAAATAAAACTTGAAAAAATATGTTCTTTAGTATTTAATAATAATTATGGAAATGTAATAAGGGTAAAAGGGTTTTATTTGAATAATGATGAGTGGTATCTTTTTAATGCTACAAAAGAAGAAATTACAAAAGAGAAAATTGATTTAGGACAGGATGTAGTAATAATAATTGGTTCTTCCTTGAATGAAGAAGAAATTAATAAGCTAGTTAATAGCATTTAGGCTGGTGATATTGTGAATGAGGAATTTTTAAATATAATTGAGCAATATAAAACAAATAAGGATTTAATTGATAAAATTAGAATTTATATTTTAAATCATCTTTATACGAATGATGATATAACACAATATATAACTCTTTTTGGTGATACAGCTAAGTTAATTGGTGATGATGTAGGATATGCCTTGTCAAGAGGAATGCTTTTTTGGGTATATCATGGGAGTGATATTGAACTTGCTCATAAATATAATCGGGAATCTTTAGCTTTATATCATAAAATAAATGATTATAGTAATAAAATTGGGTATTTAAGTATTTTAAATAATGAATTTATTTATAATAACTATACAGGAACTCTTCATGAAAGCTATAAGATAATGTGTGAGGCTATGCAAATAGCTGAGGAAAATAAAAATATCAATTATTATTTTGTATATTCCATAAATGGGATTTACCTCCTTTTAGATTTAGGCTTATATGATAAGGCTTTAGAAATAATAAATAAGCTAGAAGCTAATAATCTTTATCTATCAGATTCGGATAAGGCTATTATGAAAACTCTTCATATTAAAATTAATTTGTACATGCGTAACAAGGATATTTGCTTAAAAGTAGTAAAAGAGCTTAAGGAGTATAATGAAGCAAAACATGTGCTAGATGATTATATCATTAATGCATATATGATAGAGGTATTGCTTATAAATAACAATGAAGAGAAAGCTGCACAATATGTTAATGATTTGATTTGTCAGATTAAGGATAAATCTACCTTATCAGATGGTATTGATTTAGGCGAAGCGTACTTAGCTTTAGGAAGATATTATTTAGCAATAAATAATACTAAAGAGGCATTTAAGTATTATAAGCTAATATATCCTAGCTATAATAATTTACTTGGTACTAAGCTAAATGCTTTAAATGAAGCCTTAGGTGTTTTTTTTCCTTATGATAAAACTCTTTATTATGAAGCTTTAGAAGCTAAAGAAAAGCTTCTTGATGAAATTAATCAAACATTAGTTGTTGTGACTAAGCAGAATAAAAAAATATATGATGAATTTTCGGATTTTAGATATAAGTTTTTATTTCAAAAGATGCAACAGCTTACAGCATTTATTAAGGATATTAATAATTTAGAAGATTCGAATGCGTTAGAGAAATTAATAAAGGACAATTTAAGTAAAATTTTAGGTGCTAGTTTTGTAGAACTTGAAATTGCTGATGAAAATTTTAAGTATAAGGGGCTGAATCTTAAGCAGATTGATGATTTAAAAATATTTAATCTTAATGAACTAAAAGAAGATTTAAAGGATAGCTGTGATTCTTTGGCATGTATTAAAATAAATGAAATTAATCTGAATTGCTATCTTTATATTTTAATTGGTCTTGAGGCGATGGATGCTCTTGAACAAAAGGAAATACTTTATATGCTTTCTCTTGTAAAAGAGGTTTTATCACCGGTATTATTACAATTTGAACGCTATAATGAAGCGATGTCTAATTATAGACATGATCAGCTTACGCATGTTTATAATAGATATGGTCTTGATTATATTATTAAAGAACAATTTAATCATGCCAATATGCTATACCTATTGATGATAGATATTGATAATTTTAAACATATAAATGATACCTATGGTCATGAAGCTGGAGACGATATCTTAATTAAGGCCGCAGGTGCTTTAAATAATCGCTTGGGAAATAAGAATGTCGCAAGAATAGGTGGAGAGGAATTTATTGGTCTTATTCCATCAAATAATAAAGATATTAAAGATAAGCTTGATGATATTATGAATAATGTAAGAAGTATTAAAATTCAAAATGAAATCATTTCAATATCTATTGGTGTAAGTAAAATGCTATCACCAAATTATTTTAAAGAAGCTAAATTAGAGGCTGATAGAAAACTTTATGTTGCCAAAAATAGTGGGAAAAATAAATATATTTTATAAAGATTACAGGACTATGTTTTTTTGAAATTTTCATTTATTGTAAATGTATAACATGTCACGATTAAAATTAATTGGAGTGTAAAGCTCCAATTTTTTTACAAATAATAAAGATAGTTATAAGCTTTAAAGTATGGTAAAATACTAATAGGTAAAGCATACCGGTAATATGTCTTTATATTTAAATAGAAATGAGGACTTTTCTAATTATGTAAATGATACTATATTCATAGATAAATCAAACTTAATTACAATTACTAATAATAATATTAGTAAACCATCAAGTAAATTTATGTGTGTCACTCGTCCTCGTCGTTTTGGAAAAACAATGACCCTATCTATGCTTAATGCTTATTATTCTAAAGGCTGTGATTCTTATCTTTATTTGATAAACTAAATATAGCAAAGGATAATTCATATTTAGAGCATTTAAATAAACATAATGTTATTTGGATTGATATGGCAAGCTTATATACGGATATTAGAGATAAAAATTATTTTTTTAAAGAATTAGAAACTAATCTTCTAGATGATTTAAATGAGGCTTTTCCCAATGTTTTAAAAGAAATGGATAATACTATATCGAAAGCAATTATAAGAATTAATTCTAAATTAAATGAAAGATTCATCTTTTTAATTGATGAATGGGATGTTATTTATCGTGAACAAGAATATAATACTAAGTTATGTGATGAATATACAGAATTATTAAGAAATTTATTTAAATCTAGTAATGTGTCAAGCTGTATTGATTTAGTCTATATGACAGGAATACTTCCAATAAGAAGATATTCAACTCAATCAACCTTAAATATGTTTACGGAATATGATATGATTAACCCAAGAGAACTTGATTCCTTTATTGATTTTACTGAAGATGAAGTTAAGGATTTATGTAAGAAATATAATAGAGATTTTAATGAAATAAAAAAGTGGTATAAGGGATATAAATTAGGTAATGTTTCAATCTATAATCCAAAATCTGTAGTTGAGGCTGTCCTAAGTGGAGAATATGGCGACTACTGGACAAAAACGTCAGCTATTGAGGCTGTTACAAATTATATGAATTATGATCATGGAGCACTTAAAGGTATTATTACTAAAATGTTAAGTGGTGATAAGGTAAGTGTTAATGTTTCAAGATTTTCAAACGATTTAACAAAGGTTAATTCAGAGGATTCAGCCTTAACTGTATTAATTCATTTAGGCTATTTAGCCTTTATAAAAGGAGAAGAATTAGGCTGTGGATATTGTTATATTCCAAATTATGAAATAAGACAAGAATTTGTTAATGCTATATTGGAATTAGACTGGAAAGAAATCTATAATCCAATAAGCAATTCAAAGAAATTATATGAAGAAACATTAAAAGGAAATGTAGAATTTATAAATAAAACGTTAGATCAAAATCATTTAGAACTTGCAGGCCCTTTTAATAAGAATAAAGAAGATATATTAGGAGTTATTGTAGAAATATCATACTATGATGCTAAACAATTCTATAATATTAAAAAAGAAGATACTTCTATTTTAGGAAGATCTGATTTATCATTTATACCATATGATAATTGCCATATACCTTTTATAGTAGAACTTAAGGTAAATTTCACGCCTGATGAGGCAATAGCGCAAATAAAAGAAAAGTCTTATTTTAATTCACTTAGCGACTATCATGGTAAGGTATTATTACTAGGAATATCATACGATGAGAAGACCTTAAAGCATAATTCTAAAGTTGAAATAATAGAATTATAATCAAACATAGGAGCAGTATTAAAGCTGCTCTTTTAATATGCACACATCAAATCTAGTAAAAAATCATAAAGAGATTAAAGCTCTTTTTCTCTTTCAATTTCATAAGTATAAAGATTGTATTGATTTTGCAAATTTGTCCAGTAATTAGCTGAATTATCAAAATATAAAGACAATTTATACGCAATATTGAATGTAATATCTCCATTTCCATTTATAATTGTAGATAGTGTTCTTTCATAAATTCCTGTTCTAGCCGAAAATTCCCTAGCAGTCATTTCCATAGCTTCTAATGTTTCTTTAATATAGATTCCAGGATGAAATCTTCTAATATTCGCCATAATATTCACTAAGCTCCTTTATTCTTATTTTTTTAAACATAATTCTATATTAGTATACCGTTTCAATGAATTCAAATCTTTTTTTATAAAATTCAACGAATCATTATATTCATTACAAACATAAAAAGTTACAATATTATTATATACGAACGGAATTTACTTTTTCAATTAACAAAATAACAAATATTTTTTTAACAACTATTGATATTTTAAGTAAAATAGCATATACTGCCAGTGACAGAACCAGAAAAGTCACAGTTTACTATATAGTAAACAAAAAGAGTAAAGGCTGCTACCTTTGCTCTTTTCTCATTTTAAGAGAGGAAATCAGAACCAGAAATTTAATGACAACTACTTCTTTTTTGAAGAATCGTCATCATCATGGTTATTCATAGCTATGATATACATCATTACAGCTAGAATAACTAGATACTCCATGAGTACCTCCTATTCTAGTTCTTCGTTTCCTCCGAACTGGAAATTAATCATTGATTCTGTTTCTCCTTTAAAATTTATTCCCATTAATGGGACATCTATATTATATCAAAATTTGACATTATTTTCAATTATATTTGTAAAATTTATTTTTTATTTGCATTTGTATAAAATTATATATTTTTTCCTTTTTCATTTTGAAAAGATTAAGAATTTTTCGAAAAAAATATGGCATATATAAATACCATATTTTTATTTTGCTTATTCTTCTTTTTCTTTTAAACGATTAGGATCTTTATACATTCTAGCCTCTAAGCGGTAGATTGGTCCTTTTGGTGACCACTTATCTTCATACTCAGTTGTAATATTAAATAAATCTGTTTTATGAAGGTCAAGTGATATATTAGTTAAATACCAATCATTTTGACTTAATGATTCAAGTGATGATTCAAATAAAGACCTATTATCAGTTTTTTGAATAATTGCACCATCTGAAGCAAGAATATTACGATAAATATCTAAATAAATATAAGATGTAAGTCTTCTTTTAGCATGTCTTGTCTTAGGCCATGGATCTGAGAAATTTAAATAAATTTCTTCTACCTCACCCTTATCAAATACTTCCTTAAGCATTAATGCATCAAGTAAAACTAATTTTAAATTAGGAATATCATCTTGACTAACCTTTTCAAGACATCTTACAAGAACACTATCATATTTTTCAATTGCGATAAAATTTATATCCGGAAAATGCTTAGCAAGTCCCATCATAAATTGGCCTTTACCACAGCCAATTTCAATATGAATAGGATTATTATTTTTAAAAACATCACTAGCCCATTTTCCATGATAGTCCTTAGGATTTAGGACAAAATATTTTGTATCACTTGCTAAATCCTCAAATGCGTTTTTTACATGTCTTAATCTCATTATTTTACCAACCTATAAATGGCATCAACGTAAATTGCCATTGTTTTAATATAATCATCTACATATACATATTCATCAGTTTGATGGTCAACATCCTCTCTTCCAACAAATTGAGGACCAAATGCAACCGCATTATCAATGAACTTAGCGTAAGTTCCACCACCAATTGTATATGATTCATTTTCCATATCACCTGTAATATCTTGATAAGCAGACATTAAGGTTTTAACAAGCTCTGAATTCCTTGGTACATAATGAAGCTTACCACCTAAAGATACAACAGCCTTAAGACCTGTATTTTCTAAAGCCTTATCAAGATTTTTTTGCATCAAAGGCTCATGTCCTTCTACTGGTACACGGCAATCAACACCTAAATGAACTTGCTTATTTTCAATTCTTACAATACCAAGATTTTGTGTTAATTCCTTCATTTCTTCATGGAAAACATCAATTTGAAGCTTATGTCCAAAAGGATCATTATCAAGATAATTTACAACAAAGTTTGATAATGAAGATGGCGCATATTCATTTAAGAATTCAAATAAAATGAAAGCTGCATTAATTCCATTTTGAGGACACATTGCATGGGCACTTAAACCATGAGCGATATAAGTATTTTCTTCTACTTCACCCTTGTAATTATGCTCATTTAAGAAAGCTAAATATTCATTTTTCAAATCAATATCAAGTGTCATTTTAGACTCATCTGGTACAATATTATATCTTTGACCAGAAGTAAAGCTTATAACATGAGAATTATCTTCTCCTGTAATATCGTAATGAACACCAACCTTTTCACCATTAATACATGGGAAGCATGCATCTGGTGAAAATCCAAAATCAGGCATTGGATTTTTCTTAAAATAATGTTCAAGACAACGAGAACCGGTCTCTTCATCACAGCCCATAATTAATAATATACGTTTATTGGGCTTAACACCCATATCTCTTAAGATTTTAAGAGCTAAATAAGTCGCTGCAAGTGGTCCCTTATCATCATTAACACCACGTCCAACTAAACGATTTCCATTATCTGTTAAGGTTGCATCAAAAGGATTGCTTGTCCATTTACCAACAGCAGGTACTACATCAAGGTGAGCAAGTAAACCTAAAGTTTCATCTCCATCACCAAAGGCAATATGACCAGCATAATTGTCACAATTATAAGTATCAAAACCATCTTCTTTAGCATGAGCTAAAATCCAATTTAATACTTCTTTATTTCCTTCACCAAATGGAGCTTGAGCACCTTCTTTATATTCATCTAAAACAGAATTAAAGCTAACAAGCTTTGTTGTAAGCTTAATCCACTCCTCACGATATGAAGACGCTCTTTTTAAAAATTCATCTTTTGTAAATTCCATATTATTATCTCCTTCAACTTTATTAAGTAAAGAACCTAAATATAAGCCAACTACAAATAGTATAACACTTGTAATCCACATCCATAAGCCTTTACTAGAATTAAATAAATAACTATTATCTTTGTTAATTAATACAACAAGTATCATTGCGATACTAGATCCGCCAACTAATCCTAAAATAGCATAATTTGATATTGCTTTAAAGCTTGTAAATAATTTTTTTATCAAAATAGCACATAAAACAAGTCCTAAAACACAACCAATTGCAAAAAATAAACATTCTACAAAAAGATAGCCAAGACTTGACATATTAAAATGAACTAACGAAGACATAAAATCACTTACAAGTCCTAAAACACCCTCATAATAGCCCATTGATGCTAAAACCATTGATCCTGATACACCAGGAATTATCATCGCAGAGGCTGCTATTGCACCTAAACCAACTAATATAATAAGATTAACAGTATTAAAGCTAATTGTCTTATCATGGCCATTAGTTAAAAAAGGAATTATAATCAAAATTGAAACGGCAATTATAAAGGAAAGACCTAACTTCCAATTGGGCCTATCTTCTTTGATTGCTTTTCTTGTCATATGAATAAAGCTTGCAATAACAATTCCACAAAAAAGCATTGATACTGGAAGCGGTGCAAATCTATATAGCTTCTCTAAAGCAATAGCGCCACCAATAATACCTATAATTATACCAAAAAGAAACATCCAATGCTTCTTTAAAGTCACAATTGGATGTTTAAAAATATTAGTACATATATCAAGCATTGCATCATATGCGCGTAAAATAACGGCTACAGTCCCACCAGAAAGACCTGCCACTACATTAGCAAGTCCAACGGCAATACCCTTGAATATATTTACAAAACTTTTCATTTTAATATTCTTTTCCTAAATGCATCTCATAAATTTTTTGAGTTATACCTAAAATGGCCTTTTCAGCATCTTCTCCATCTGCACAAACGGTAATAAATGCACCATTATTAACTCCTAGTGACATAACACCCATAATTGATTTTAAATTAACTTCTCTTTCTGCCATTTTAACCGTCAAATTGCAGTTATACTTATTAGCCTCTGCCACTAAATTTGTAGCTGGTCTTGCATGAATACCAGCCTCTGCTGTAATTAAAAATGTTTTTTCCATAATATCCCTCTATTTCTTTATTTTACTTAAATTCTTAACAATATCACTTGACTCATACTTAAATAAGGTCTTAACACTATTATTACTTACAAATACGCCCTTAGGAGAGAGCTCCTTAAGTGCGTCTAAATTAGCTAAACTAACGTTTACAAGTTCAAACTTAACACGAGCATTTTCAACTGAATAGCTCTTAATATTGTCAATACCTCCTAAAGAATTAAGCATTGTTGTCATAAAATTATCATCTATCTTAACTTTACGTTCTTTATGGGTCATCTTAAATAAAATGAATACTAAAGCTAAAACAAGAGTAACACTAATGACAATAATCAAAATAAGAGTTATTTTGTTTATCAAAAATAACATATATCCACCTCAAATACTTTTTCTAATTATATTATAAATAATTCTTGCTATTTATTCAAGAATCATTCATAAAAAATAATAAATAATAGGCTTTTATAGAGTATTTTTATTAGAAGCATCATATTTTAAAGTAGGAGGTGAGAAAATGGAGCAATTAAATATCACACCTTGCTGTGAAACCTATATTATGGAATTATTGCAAAGAATAGATAAAATGCAAAAAGAAGCGGTTCTTTCTGAAGAGGGTAATTGTGTTACATGTCAAAATGCCTTATTTTCCTTCACTAATAATACTGTACCTTTAATGATTGGTCTTAAATGTGGCGGAACCCTAACTGCTAATGTTGGCGTTTCAACTACTACTACAACTTATTTTAAGATTGAGTCAATTAGAAATTGTCGTTTCATTACCTTAAGATTACTTGAGGCATCAGAAGATAACGAGCTTACAGCAACACCATACACCTTAACAATTGACGGAGATTGCATTTGCTACATTCAATGCTTTAGTCCTATTTCTACTACATCTTGTAATCTTCAAACCCTATAATCTTAAAATATTAATATGAACAATTTCATCTAGCTTAATTACTTCTAGCTTATTATCAGCTTCAATTGTAAGTCCATTTTCATCGACACTCTTTACCACACCTTCAATTAAGGTGTTTTTCGTTTTTACCTCAATTAAAATATCCATTTTATAATAAAGCATTGCTTTAATATCATCAATTCTATTCAAAGAAACATTTTTTTGTGTTTCTTTTTTGGCCTCATTAATTTCTTGGATAGAATCAATAAACATTAATGGCTTTGAATCAGACATAAAAAATCACCTACTATACAATATGAGGTAGGTGACATCTTTATTATACAATTTTTCTTTGAAGCATATTTTTTATAAGATCATTACCTAAACCATTTACTGTTTGACCATCATCATTTAAATAGGAACTCTTCTTTTTTGTGATTGCCTTATTATCATCAATTAAATCAATTTCATATTCGGCAGCTAATTCTTTAATAACCTTATTAATTCTTTTATGGGTTAAAATAATATCTTCATCTGAGACACTTAAGTTATTTTTAAACTTAAAAGATGAGGCTACAAGTGGGCAAAGGGTAAAAACAATTGGTTTAATTCCTTTATATTTTAAAATTGTAATTATTTGAAGAAGATTTTGTTTAAAAACATCAATTGTTTCATTTCCTTCTAAAATATTAATCAAGTCTACAAGCCCAAGCTCAATAATTGCAATATCATAATTGCTATTAGTCTTTAAAATTTTAAGCATGTAATCAATTGTTTTTTTACTATCTAATGATTTCATAGAAAAATTATCAACCTTATGCTTCTTAAGCTTAAATGACCATGTATCACCTAATGATATTGTACCTGACTCATTTTGATGTAGTTCTAAAAAAAGATTAGAACCCCAGATCATCATATATTTTGATTTTTTCATACACCTCACCTACACTTTTGAAATAGAAACCTAGTTTACAATACTAGTTTACATCTTACTTTATTCTTTGTCAACAATTTATAATAAAAAAGAATTGTATTTTGTCATATTTTGTGTTAGAATTAGAAGCATAAAAGAGGTGTTGATTCATGCTAAATGTTAATGACATTTTAACTAAGTGGCTAACTGATTTACAAGGATATCGTTTTCCTGATTATGAGAGATTTCCTGATATTGAGCTTTATATGGAGCAAGTTATTACTTATTTAGATCGTAGCTTATCAATTTTTAGTACAAGTTCAATGGATAAGCAAATTACATCTTCTATGATTAATAACTACGTTAAGGGTCAAGTTATTAGTGCACCTATTTCCAAAAAATACTCTAAGGAGCATCTTGCACTACTTGAAGAAACTTACGCTCTTAAGCAAGTTTTAACCATCAATGAAATTAAGCAGATTCTAGATGTTAAATATAAGGATGGTAATAATGCTGATGCATTCAACCAATTTAAGCGTTTATATGGTGAAAAGCTTGATGAAGCTTCTCAAACAACTAAAAATGCTTTAAAGAATGTTGATGAAAATGATACTGAAGCTTTAACAGATATCGCAGTTAATTTAGCTGCTGCTGCAAATGCCTATATAACAATTGCCAAAAGAATTTTATTCCTTCTAAATAAAAATGAAGAAATAAAAGCTCAAGAAGAAAAAGAAAAAGAAGCTCAAAATGAAGCTCCTCAATACTTTTAAAAGTTCTACTTTGTAGAACTTTTTTTATTATATAAAAGCGTTATTAGAATGTAGCATATAATAGCTAATCCAACACCTGCTATTGTATCAATTAAATAATGTTGTTTTATAAAAACAGTCGAAATCGCACATAACACACCACATATAATACCTATTAAAGATATAATTTTACTAATTCTTCTTTCTTTATCCTTAGATATCGATAAAATAACCATAAAGACACCAAGCGAAGCGTGAATGGACGGGAAACAATTTAGACCTGTAGGATCTATCTTATAAATCTTAGCTACCATGAAATCAAAAATCATATCAAATGATGTTATATCTTTAAGTGTCATATTAGGATTAATATAATCTGGTCTTACTGATTTAACATTATAAATTGAATAAATCAGATTAGAAATAAAACAACAAACAAAAATTGAACTAAGACAAATATAAAACTTCTTCTTATCTTTAAATGATACTAACCATAGTAATACAACGGGTAAAAAATAGTAAGTATAGTAAAAAATGACAAAATACTTAATAAATGGTATTTTATTATCAATTGTCATATTCCAAATATGACCATTTGGATTAATGCTTGAACTTATGTTATACATAAGAAGCTTAACCATATAAAGCATTATCGCCAAAAATAAATAAAAGATATGCGCTCTTTTTAAAAACGCATATAATTTTGAATTTTTAAAGCTACTTGCAAGCTTTTTCATCTAATTCTCCAATTTTTTCACCCATTTTAACAATTGTCTCAGCACCATCTTGAGTATTTTTTATAATATCATCATCAATTTTTATATTTTGATTTAAAAGTAATATAATTGTTGAACCACCATAAAGGAATTTTCCCTTTTCTTCTCCTCTTTTTATATCTGTCTTTCCATCATAATTAACGATTTTACCAACCATCATAGCTCCAACTTCAATTTGAATAACATCACCAAAATTTTTAGTATGCATGATTGTATATTCTCTTTGATTTTGACTATAAATCTTATAATTTTCAAGGGCAATCGGATTTACGGTATGAAGAACACCAGGAATAAAAATATTCTCTTCCTTAGTGCCATCATCAATATAACAGTACCTATGATAATCATCAACACATAATCTTAAAACTAAGCAGGTTCCATTATAATAGTTTTTTGCAAGCTCTTCATTATTAATTAAATCTTTAACTTTATAACTACTATTTTTTATCTTTAATATTAAATCATTATCAATCTTATAAGCAGAGGCCTTAGAATCGCATGGAGAAATAAGATGTGAAGGAACAATATCAATAGTTCTTCTTCCATCTTTAATTTTTCTTGAGAAAAAATCATTAAAAGAATTAATATCATCTAAAATGAAATCATCTAAATTAATATTATTTTTTCTTGCAAATTTATATGCTTTTTTTAAACTTTTAGGACTATCAAGCTTTTTACCTATTTTTTTAGAAAATGAAGGTCGAATTAAGGCCTTCAAAATTAATCTACCAAGAATAGTTTTATATAAAAATTTTTGACTTTTTAGTGGCTTAGAGTCAAACTCCTTACCATCACGAGTTCTTATTTGCATAAAGTGAGTACCAAAATAAGTCCTACAGTATATAGAATTACAAGAATTGAGCAGAAAATTATACTACCCTTAACTGTTGGCTTAGGAAGATGAATTTTTACAATATAAAGTAATCCTAAAATAAGCAGGTATGCTGCATAAACATATTCAAAGCCTGTTTTAATAAAAAAGCTTAAAATATATATTAAAGGGACTGTCATTGAGGAGGTTGTAATAGGTACGCCTACAAAGTCTGGCTTTCCACTATTATCCTGACGATGCTCTTCAAGTACATTATAATACGCAAGTCTTATCATTCCTGCAACAACAAAGAAAATCATTACTACGATAAAAGCCCAATGATGCATTCCTAGGCTATAGCCAATACAAGGTGGCAATACACCAAAGCAAACTAAATCTGTTAATGAATCAATTTGAATACCATATCGTTTTTCATCATCTGTACGATCCTTCTTCGTTTTAGCAATTTTACCATCAAATAAATCTAAAATTCCACTCACACTTAGACAAATAACCGCAAACAAAGGATGGCCCTTAAAAGCTGAAAAAATACCTGCAACACCAGATGCAAGGGCAACATATGTCATCCAAACCGTATAATTATAAAAACCAACCATAATTATTAACTCCTTTTACCAATCTTTCTAAGCTCCAAAATTTGCTTAATAACAACAATAATTCCTGTAACAATTAAAGGAATATAGAAATTAAATACTCTTGTTAAAATCATTGCACTTCCTAATATATCTACACCATTTCTTTGATAAACAGTACCTAAAAGAATAATGTATAAATACTCAGAAATTCCTACTCCACCAGGAAGAGGAAGAGAATCTACACATAAAGCAACTAATACCTGAATAGCAACTAAATCAAAATAACTAAAACCCTTTATTTCCGGATAAGACTTAAAGAAAGAAATGTATACAAAAAAGCTTATTGAAAAGAAAGCAATTCTTTGAATAAAATTATAAAGTAGTGCTATTACAAACTGTTTTGGATTTTGCTTAATAAGCTTAGCTCCTGCTTCATATTCATCCATTTTAATTTTAAATTTTTTAACCGTTGTTAAAGGCTTTTTAATTAAATGAAGTTTTACTAAAAGCATAATAAGCTTCTTGCCAGCTTTTTCAACCCAATTTCTTTTAAATGCTGTCATAAAGCATAATAGTATTAATCCTATATTTATAACAAATCCTAAAAAATATAAAACAATAATTAATGGGTGTGAAAAAACAAATTCGTGACAAACAAATACAGCAACAATTGATAATGTTAACAAAACAATCTTAAATAAGGCTGTATTTATTAATAACGTTAAACTACTATGAGTGACAGAAATCTTATCCTTAGCCATATAGTAGGCAACCATAGGCTGGCCTCCTGTAGCTGATGGTGTAACTGCACAAAAATAATAATCTATAGCTGAATAAACAAAATTATTTGCCGAGCTGACCTCTATATTCATTGCTTTAAAAATTCTTTTCATCGCAACACCTTCAAAAAAGATGTAAATAAAAATCATTAAAGTTCCAAGTATTATATACTTTATATCGATATTTTTTACAACCTGAAATAATTCCTTTATACTATATTTAGTAAAAATAACAATACAGGTTGCTACCACAAGAACAACTAGAAATAAGATACTTAGGACATATTTCTTTTTTCCTGGGCGTTTTACTTCCGTATTCTCTTCCATAACATCACCTAAAAATTTACTTTATTTTTTTGTGTACAAAATGATGATAAACTAAAAAGACACTTTTGTCAATTAAATCCGTGCGATTAAACGATTTATAGCTCATAAAGCTACCTCTAATCCTTATTATTTTAAATAAGGATTATATTTTAGTTCAAATTCAAGCGTTGATAGTTCACCATGTCCAGGATAAATTTTAGTATTTTTAGGAAGGCATTTTAATTTTAAAAGACTTTTTTTAAAATCATTCATATTTCCTGTAGGAAAATCAGTTCTTCCAATTCCAACCTGAAAAAGAGTGTCACCACTAAATAAAGAATCATTTATAAGAAAACACATTCCTCCACTTGTATGACCTGGTGTTAAAATACATTCAATTTTAAGATTATTAAGACTCAAGACTTCATCATCAAGTCCAATTATATTGTTTGAAGGAAATATAAAAGGTATACCAAATGTATTACTTAAATTAATTCTATTATCCTTAATATTTATAGCATCTATCTTACTCATATAAATAGGAGCATCAAATAAATGAGCTGATGCAATATGATCAATATGACAGTGGGTAAGCAAAATAGCTGTTATGTTGATTTTTTTTATATCATCTATATATTTTTCAAGACCAATTGTAGGGTCAACAATAATTCCTTTTTTATCATTTATAATTAAATATGTATTAGTCATAAAAGGACCAGCTACATATGTTTTTATTTCCATAATATCAAATCCTTTCTAAAAAAGAAAAAAGCTAAAATTAAATTTAGCTCTTACTTCTTTTCTTTATGAATTGTGTGCTTGCGGCAACGAGGACAATACTTCTTGAACTCAATTCTTTCTGGATTAAGTCTCTTATTCTTGTCAGTATAATAGTTTTCTTCTTTACATTCTTCGCAAATTAATCTAACTAAATCACGCATCTTTTTTCCCTCCTGTCTATAATGAAATTCACGCAAACAGCCCAAAAAAGGCATATCTAAAATACGCTAAAATAATTATAACTTTTTTTTATAATTTTAGCAAGATTTTTTTTACAATTTATGTTATAATTTTGGCGGTGATATAATGTATTTAAGAAATCAAACAAATTCCTGCAAGGTAGGAAATCTAATCCTTGGTGGAAATGATAAAGTTTATATTCAATCAATGACTAATACTAAAACTTCTGATGTTGAATCAACAGTTAAACAAATTAATCTCCTTGCTGAGGCAGGATGTGATATTATTAGAGTCGCATGTCTTAACATGGACGATGCAAGAGCAATTGCTGAAATTAAAAAAAGAATCCATATTCCCCTTGTAGCTGATATTCACTTTGATCCTAATCTTGCAATAGAAGCAATTAAACAAGGTGTCGATAAAATTCGTCTAAATCCCGGAAACATTTCAAATACAGAAAAAATAAAGGAAATTGTAAGACTTGCTAAGGAGCATAATGTCGCAATTAGAATTGGCGTTAATGGTGGTTCCTTGCCTAAAGGAATGACGCTTAATGCTAAAAATATGATTGAAGCTTGTAAAATGCATACATCGATATTAGAAGAGCTTGATTTTCATAATATTGTAATTTCTCTTAAAGCCTCAAATGTAGCTTTATGTAAGGAAGCATACGAGCTTGCTTCACAAACCTTCCCATATCCGCTTCATGTTGGAATAACCGAGGCTGGTACAACTTTTTCTGGTTTAATTAAATCAGCTATTGGTATTTCTTCTATCTTAGCACTTGATATTGGTAATACAATTCGTGTTTCCTTAACCGATGATCCAATTTATGAAGTAAGAGCGGCTAAAGAAATTTTAAAGAATTTAAATTTAATTGACCATACTCCTATTTTCACATCATGTCCTACCTGTGGTAGAACTCAATATAACATGATTCCGATTGCTAAAGAAATTGAAAATTATCTTTATACCGTAAAAAAAGATATTCATGTAGCTGTGATGGGTTGTGTTGTAAATGGTCCTGGTGAGGCAAGAGAAGCCGATTTAGGAGTTGCGGGAGGAATCGGTGAGGCTCTTCTTTTTAAAAAAGGTGAAATTATAAGAAAAATTAAAGAGGAAGACATTGTTAAAGAACTTATAAAAGAGATTGATGCCTTCTAATAAAAAGACTAGCAAATTAATGCTAGTTTTTTTTATAATCAATCCAATCTGACTTTGAAATCTCACCATTTACAATAATTTCAGGATTTTTTCTTAATATATATCTTATAAGCTTAAATGCCTCACAAGAGTTAAAAAGTAAAGCCTTAGCATTACCAAAGCTATATTCTTTCATTACCCCATAATATAATAATGCTTCATCAAGCTTAGGGAAATCTAAAGAAATATGTGGTTTTGTTGGATTATAATGCTTACGCATATATGAATCCATTATTATTCCATCCTTTTTTATTTTAAGATGCATTGGCTTATCTGATAGACGATTAGGGATATTTAAAACCTCTTCCACTCCGTGAATAAAGGTATTTCTTTCATTTCCAACACCAAGTAGCAAAACATAGCCACCATAATACCTTAGCTTATCATATGCTCCTCCAGGCTGACAGGGAGTTGTATTATATTCTTCGTCTTGTAATATCAAAGACGCTTTAGAACCAACTCCTGCAATACTGTGAGTAGGATGATATGATCTTATTACTCCTTCTCTTTTTAAAAATAAGTTAGGTATGATTCCTAAATTAGATTCCATTTTAATATCAAAAAGAGGATTTTCTTCATTAATAATTTTCCAAGTATGAGTAGGAATAAGTAAGGTTCCTTTTTTAAAATATTCCATTAAAGAATCAATAATTAAATTAGCATCATAGCCAATAGCTTTACAAGATGAATGAACAAGAATTACTTCATCACCCTTAAGATTCATATTCTTTAGATCATTTATTAAATTATTTATCATCTAAATCACCAAGTAAGCCTTTAATTTTATTAAAATGATATTCTGTCATACGAAGTAAAAGCTTATTTTTCCCTTCAACAATAATATCATAATTATTTGTTGATTCATATAATCCTTTTTTATTTTTAGTAATATTAGTATTTGAATAATCAAAGAAAGGATCCTTAAATACAAGTTTATCGGTTGTCTTCTTAATCAGTAGCATATCAAGTCTAATTTCATAAATATAGGACCCATCACAAAATGCTAGGTAGTTTTTTTTAGGATAAAAGTAACAATCTAAAAAAAGCTGTTTTTTCTCAAAAAGAATAATAAAGCCTGATGCAATAACACTCTCTGTACCAATAATTTCTTTATATTCATCTTCAGTAATTTGAATAGCCTTTTTTTGAACATCAAGCCGTTCCTTACCCTCGATATTAGCCTTATAGGTATAATAAAACATACCAACAAGGCCTAAGATAGTAAACAAAAGTCCTGTAATGAAAAAAGGAAGATTAGCTTTAAAGCCTGCACTTGATATACGACTTGAAAAATACAAAAGTAAAATAGCTCCAATTCCTAAAATAACATAAGAAACAGTTGATTTTTTTCGATACTTATTATAAGTATAATCCTTACTAATTTCTTTAACATTTTGCATATTTCTTTCAAAAAGCTTATTTATCTCTTTTGTAACATCCCTCTTTATAAATTCATCTGATGCTAACTTATTATTTTCTAATACCTCAAAAAAATCAGTCATAATATCTCCTATTCAAAGTTAATTTCATAATCAAGAAGTCCATCATAAAAATCACGCTCATGGCTCACTAGTATAACCGAACCTGGGAATACATCTATAGCCTCATATAAAGCTTCTTTAGTGGTTTTATCTAAATGATTAGTAGGCTCATCGAGAATTAAAATATTACTTTTTTTCATTGTCATAAGGGCAAGTCTTACTCTTGTTTGCTCACCACCTGAGCATTCATTAAGCTTTTTAAGTGCCAAATCACCTTTAATACCCAAAGGTGCTAAAACACTTCTTAGCTCGCCATCGGTTTTAAGCGGATAAAATTCTCTTAAATATGATACTGGTGTTTCATTAGGAGCAAATTCATGTTCCTGTGTGAAAAAATTAATATCAGCGGAATTGTTAAATTTATATTCACCCGCAATTTGTGGTAAAATTCCCATAATTGTTTTTAACAAAGTTGATTTACCAACACCATTATGTCCTAAAATCGCAACCTTTTCATTATGCTTTATTAATAAATTTAATGGTTCAAGTAATGGCTTATCATAGCCAATTACAAGATCAGTTAGCTTTAAAACTTCTTGTCCTAAATTGCGTGAAAAAGGGAAATTAATTCTAATTTGTATCTCACCTTGTGGTTTATCTAATACTTCAAGCTTATCAAGAACCTTAACTCTTTGCTTAGCCGCTCTTGATGAGGTAGCTCTTACGATATGAGCAGCGATAAAATCTTTTGTTTGTTTAATAAATTTTTGTTGATTTTCGTATTCACGCATATAGTGTTCATTACGAAGATCCCTTTCCTTTAAATAGAAATCATAATCACCTTTATAACGAGTTAATACCTTATTTTCAAGAGCATACACAACATTACAAATTTGACTTGCAAATTCCTTATCATGGGATACAACAACAAACGCGCCCTTATATGCATTTAAATATTTTATTAACCATTCAATATGCTCTCTGTCTAAAAAGTTAGTGGGCTCGTCCATTAAAAGAACATCATGATTTTCAAGTAGCATTTTAGCAAGATATACTTTAGCTCTTTGTCCTCCTGATAAATTAGAAAGCTTAGTATCTAATCCATACTGAGCAATACCAAGACCATTAATAATATTACCAATTGTTGAATTAACCGCATAAAAGTTTTCTCGCTCAAGCTCATCAGAAACACTCTGGGCACGATTCATTATTTTGTCATAATCCTCTTCTTTAGCGGTTGCAAGTGATTCATAATAATCATTCATTTGCTTTTCTTTTTTAAATAATGGCTCAAAGACACCATATAAATAAGTTGAAATAGGCAGGTCTTGTGCGACCTTTAGCTGTTGATCTAAATATGAGAATGTAATATGGGGTGTCCATTCAACCTTACCACTATCAGGAATAATATTTTTAGCAATTATATTTAAAAAGGTTGACTTGCCACAACCATTAGGACCAACAATTACAATATGATTACCATCTAATATTCTGAATTCAGCATTATTATATAATTCCTTATCTGTATACTTAAATCTTAAATTTGAAACCTCAAGTAAAGACATATTCTATTCCTCACCCGTAATTTTAATTTGATCTTTAAGCTTCATTGTTCCCTCATTAACCTTACCTGACATAATATCCTCAAGATGTGCGTAGCCAAATTCTTTAAAGAACTCCTCTTGGAAATCCTTTAATCTATCTTCTTTAATTGCCTGTCTTATATCTGCCATTAGACTCTTTAAAAAATATAGATTATGATATGATAATAATCTCATACCTAAAATTTCTTCGGCCTTAATTAGATGATGAATATAGCTTCTAGTATACTTTTTACATACATAACAGTCACATTTTTCATCAAGAGGAATAAAGGAAGCATAATGAGCCTTATTTTTTAGTAGAAGCTTTCCTTTATGCGTCAAAGCTGTTCCATGACGAGCAATTCTTGTAGCTGCTACACAATCGAACATATCAACACCCATCATTGAACCAACAACTAAATCATCGGGAGATCCTACTCCCATTAAATATCTTGGTTTATTAGCTGGTAAAATATCCTTCATGAAATTTAGAACATCATACATTTCCTTTTTAGATTCTCCAACGGCAAGACCACCAATTGAATATCCTGGAAAATCAAGATTTTCAAGTTCTTCTAAGCAATGCTTTCTAATATCTAGAAAGGGACCACCCTGAACAATTCCAAAAAGGGCTTGACTATCCTTACACTTGTGAGCATCATAGCCTCGCTTAGCCCATCTTAAAGTACGCTCAACACTATTTGCCATGTATTCTCTTGAAGCATGAAAAGGAGGACATTCATCAAAGCTCATTATAATATCCGCTCCAAGATTATTTTGAATTCCAATAGAAATCTCAGGTGACATAAAAAGAGGAGCGCCTGATTTATGATGTCTAAAATTAACTCCTTCTTCTGTTATTTTTCTTATTTTAGCAAGACTAAAAACTTGAAACCCACCACTATCAGTTAAAAGGGCGTGATCCCATTTCATAAAGCCTCTTATTCCACCTGCTTGTTTAATTAGCTCATCACCAGGCTGTAACCACAAATGATAAGTATTTCCTAAAATTAAACCATCTGAGACTTGTTCGATTTCTTCTGGGGTTAACGTTTTTACAGTAGCTTTTGTACCAACGGGCATAAAAATAGGAGTTTCAAAATCTCCATGAGGAGTATGTAAAATACCATATCTTGCACCTGTTTGCTTACAAACATGCTTTAACTCATAGCTTATTGCACTCATATTATCTTCCTTTCATATAAATTGGTTTTGTAATTTTATACTCAATTATATTTCCATACTGCTTATTTTTTACAAATCCTAAATGTTCTAAAATAAAAACTTCTTTTTCACTTTTAGGATATGCTGTAATCTTTAGCATACTATTTTTTAAAATTTGATGTTCAAGTAATATCTCAAGTCCCTCAATCAATGATGCCTCATTATCAGAAATAAAATGAAGGCTTGCAAGCTTATATTCATTAAGCATCGAAATTATTTTAAAAGCTATTATAGCTTCGGTTTCATTATTTTTTCCTCTAACATCATAGGCATAAAGCTTAGGAACATTCTTATGAACTTCTTCACTAGCAATTTTTAAAATATTGAAATCAGCATTTAAAAAATCTCCCATTATACAATCACCTTTAAGATTATGTTCTTTTAAGGTATCATGAATAGATACATTTTTTCCTTTAAGCTTCATATTATCTTACTCTTACAATTTCTTTAATGGTTTGATTTGTAATTGGCTTGTCCATATAATCTGTTTGTTGGTTGGCAATTTCATCAAGTGTATCAAATCCTGAAATTAAGACCCCAAAACCAGCATACATTCCATCTAAATGAGGTGCATCTGCGTGACAAATGAAAAATTGAGATGACGCACTATTAGGAGCATTAGTACGAGCCATTGATATAACCCCTCTTGAATGCGATAGGTCATTTTTAACGCCATTAGCTCTAAACTCACCTTTAATATTTTCGTCACTACCACCCATACCAGTGCCTGTAGGGTCTCCGCCTTGAATCATAAAATCCTTTATCACGCGATGAAAAATTAAAGAGTTATAGAATTTCTTTTCAATAAGCTTTAGCATATTAGCTACTGTAATAGGCGCACATTCTGGAAATAGCTCTAAAATCATTTCTTTATTATTTTCCATTACAATTTTAATTTGAGGGTTTGTTTCATTTAAAAATTCATTATATTTTTTCATAAATTCTCCTTTATTTAATAAACATTGAATCGCCAAAGCTAAAGAATCGATATTTTTCCTTTACTGCTTCATTATAGGCATTCATAATATTTTCTTTTCCTGCAAAGGCTGATACAAGCATTATTAAGGTTGACTTTGGTAAATGGAAATTTGTAATTTGAGCATCAATTGCCTTAAACTCATAGCCTGGATAAATAAAAATATCTGTCCAACCACTAGTTTCCTTAAAGCCATTATCGTAGGCTGACTCTAAAGTTCTTGTTGATGTTGTACCAACCGATACAATTCGCTTTCCACCTTTCTTAGCATTATTTAAAATATCAGCAACCTCTTGTGATATATGATAAAATTCAGAATGCATCTTATGCTTAGTTCCATCCGTAACACTGACAGGGCGGAAAGTACCAAGACCAACATGTAGTGTTATATAACAAATAGTAACACCCTTTGCTTTTAAAGCGTCTAGAATTTCTTTAGTAAAATGAAGTCCCGCCGTAGGAGCCGCAGCTGAACCAGGATTTTTAGCATAAACAGTTTGATAACGATCCTTATCTTCAAGATGCTCATGTATATAAGGCGGAAGTGGCATTTCCCCAAGCTTATCAAGAATTTCTAAGAAAATCCCTTCATAAATCATTTTAAAATAACGAATTCCGTCCTCTTCCTCTTTAATACACTCTGCTTTAAGAAGTCCATCACCAAATGTTACAATAGTACCGACCTTTACTCTTCTTGCTGGCTTACATAATGTTTGCCAAACATCATCACCCATTTCCTTTAGCATTAAAAGTTCAATATGAGCCTTTGTATCTTCTTTAACGCCAAATAATCGAGCAGGAATAACCTTAGTATCATTTAATACTAAAACATCATTTTCATCTAAATAATTAACAATATCTTTAAAAATACGATGCTCAATTTGGCCAGTTTTACGATCAAGGACCATTAGTCTTGAGGCACTACGGTCTTTAAGAGGTGTTTGAGCAATTAACTCTTCTGGTAAATAATAATCAAATTCTTCTGTATTCATAATTTACTCCTTTAAAATAAACCTTTAAGGTAAGGCCTTTTTAATAAATCATATGCTTTTTTAGTTGCAATTCTTCCACGAGGTGTACGATTAATATACCCCTCTTGTAATAAATAAGGTTCATATACATCCTCAATTGTTCCACAAACCTCACCAATAGAGGCCGCAATTGATTCAAGTCCAACCGGACCACCCTTAAAATGATCAATAATACAGCCTAAATACTTTATATCCGTTTGATCTAGACCTGTCTTATCAATCATAAGCTTATCAAGGGCATATCTTGTAATTTCAAGATCAATATTACCATCGTGCATAACCATAGCAAAATCTCTTACACGACGAAAAAGACGATTAGCAATTCGAGGCGTACCTCTACTTCTTAGTGCAAGTTCGGTTGCTGCTTCATCAGTAATATTAGAATTATAAACCTTAGCAGTTCTGGTAATAATCTTAAACAATTCATCGGTTGAATAATAATTAAGTCTTAAAACAACACCAAAGCGATCACGTAATGGTGCCGAAAGATCACCATACCTAGTAGTCGCTCCAACTAAGGTAAATGGTGGTAAATCGACCCTGATTGATCTTGTTGAATTATCTTTTCCAACAACAATATCAAGATAATAGTCCTCCATAGCACTATAAAGTATTTCCTCAACAAATGAAGGAAGACGATGAATTTCATCAATAAACAATACATCACCTTCATTAAGGGATGTTAAGATAGAAGCTAAATCACCACTTTTTTCAATTGCTGGACCTGAAACCGTTTTAATGTTAACGCCTAATTCGTTAGCAATAATTTCAGCCAATGTCGTTTTTCCAAGACCAGGTGGACCATAAAGCAGGACATGATCTAATGATTCATCTCTTTTAAGAGCAGCCTTAATATATACATCAAGCATTTCCTTTGCATTAGCCTGGCCAATATATTCTACAAGCTTCGAAGGACGAAGACTTAATTCACTTTCATCAGATTCAAGTAACTTTGAATCAACAACTCTTTCCTCCAAAAAAATCACCTCATAATCAATTATCTAAATTAATTTGTTAATATTTTTAATGCCTCTTTAATTAAAATACCCTCATCTTTAGTTAAATCAAGCTTACCAACTGCTTTAGTAGCGTCTTTTTTAGAATATCCAAGTGAGCATAAAGCTTCAATTAAAGTGTCAGATTTAGGATCATTTGTAGGTGTATCATTTTGTTCAAATGAAACTTTTCCCTTCAAATCAAGAATAATTTGCAAGGAAGCCTTAGGTCCAATACCAGGAAATTTCTTCAAATACGCATCATTTCTAGCTTCAATTGCTTGACATATTTCATTTACAGTTGCACTAGCCAATATTGAAAGAGCACTTTTAGGTCCAATACCATTAACCGAAATAAGCTTTAAAAATAATTCCTTCTCTTCTTCCGTTTTAAAGCCATATAAATCTAAAATATCTTCTTTGACATATTGATAAACAAAAACAGTAAGCTCTTCATTTAAAGAAAAACTATAAGGATTAGCTGTTATAATTTGGTATCCTATAGCATTGTTTTCAAGAACAATGTATTTAGGGGTTATTTTTTTTATAATTCCTTTTATATAGCTATACATTATGCTAGTCTCCTTCTTACCTCATTATCTCCTAAAATATTTAAAATTTCATACAAAGATGGTGAGTTATCACTTTTTACCAATAAAATACGGATTATTTTCATAAAATCACCAAACATATAGTCTAAATTAAGTTCAAGCTTTTCCTTTTTATTTTTAGCAAAGCCAAGAGATGAAGAAAGCTCTTTAAGTTTAAGCGTCCATATATCCTCCGGCTCTTTAAATGATATAGTTAAGAAAGCTTCCTTAACCTTCGATACTAATTTTTCATCATAAGGCATCAAAAATTCCATTGAATCAAAATATTCATTATAGAAGAATTTAACCTTATCAAAAATTTGATCAAATCTTTCATATTCCTTACGAGGATTTTCACTGCTTCTTCCGATTGACATAATGGCCTTGAATTTAGATCTATCACAGACAATAAGCTTATATAGATCATTGTTATATTTCTTTGACCAATCCTCAATACGTTTAACAAGATCATCAATATTCATAAATGAAATAGTCTCTTTAGATATGCTTGACATTTTAGCAATATCAAATAAAGCACCTGTTTTACTCATTTTTTCAATTGTAAGTTTGAAATTATGAGTATCATTATTTTTAGAAGACATAAAATATTCCTCATAATTTGAATTTGCCAAGCATAATAAATAATTTACAATAGCTTCTTTAGGATAGCCAAGCTCAACCAAATAAGAAACAGATGCTTCAGGGTCTTTACGCTTTGAAAGTTTACGTTTATTACCATTTTCTTGTTTCATAATTGAATCAAGATGTAAATAATAAGGAAGTTCAAAACCAAGTGTATTAAATAATTCATAATGAATAGGTAGTGATGTTATCCATTCCTCACCACGAATAACATGAGTCGTACCCATAAAATGGTCGTCTACCGCGTGAGCAAAATGATATGTTGGAAGCTTATCATTTTTGTAAATTACAATATCAAAATCATTTTCAGGAAGAGACAACTCTCCATGTAATAGATCAACGATTTTAAAACGCTTATTAAAATCTCCATTTGATTTTAATCTAATAACATAGGAATGACCTTCATCTATAAGCTTAATAGCATCCTCCTCTTTAATATCACGATATTTAGCATAAACGCCATAAATACCGGTTCTATTTCCGCTAGCTTCTTGTTCATTCCTAATACTTTTTATTTCCTCTTCAGTTAAAAAACAAGGGTATGCTAAGCCTTCTTTTAGCATATGCGCTAAGCAGGCATTATAAATATCCTTTCTTTGACTTTGCATATATGGTGCATAGGTAGGATCATTATTATATTCAATTCCAAAATAATTTAATTGTTCCTTTAATGTTTCAAGGGAGCCTTCAACTGTTCTTTTAGTATCAGTATCTTCAATGCGTAAATAAAAAACACCTTTATTATCATAAGCAAGCTTATAATTTATTAATGCAGTATATAAAGAACCTGTATGTAAAAAACCCGTTGGACTTGGTGCAAAGCGCACAACCATGTTTTCCTTACGTTTAGGGTAGATTTTTTCATAATATGCCATATCATGAGGTAATTGACCAAAAATTCTATTAATTAATTTATCTGAATACATAATAAGTTGTCTTTAAAGACATGCCTCACTTTCTTATTTTCTTAATAATCATTCATTTTATTATACCAAATTAGAATAATTAATTCAAATTCTTTATTTCCAAAATAAAAAGGCTTTTTGGCCTTCAATTTAATTAATAAATTTATTAAAATTAATATTTAAGATTTCATATATCCTCCAAATCGACTAAAAATAGTATAAAATATTTTATAATTTGATATTATCATTAATGACAAATTTTGTCAAATATTTATAAAGTTTTACATTTTCAATAATTAATAATAAAAGTATTACTCAATCATGTTTTTTTACCACTTTTTCTCTAAAACAGGTTTAAAATGGTATTTTTAGCTAAATGGTGTTAAAAATAAACTTAAAACCTTCTTAATAAAAATGTTCTCTTGATGTTAAATTAATTAAAAAAGTATGATAAAACCTCTAGCAAAAAAACTAGAGGTTCTATTATTTATAAAGATGTATCATCTGATAATACTTCTTCTTTAGCTTTTTCAGGCTTTTTATAATCAGGGTCAGTAGAAATTAAAACAGGAATTATAATTGGATTAGCTTTACTTGTTTTATATACAAGTCTTGATAAATCATTCTTAAGGTCATTTTTAAAATCAGACCAATTAACAAAGCGTTCATGTAAATATTTATCCGCCACTTTATTAAATAGCTTAATAATTTCATCCTTAAATGACTCATTTTCCTTAAGATATGTAAATCCTTTTGAAACTATTTCAACAGGAGTTAAAAGCTTTTTAGTACGTGGATTAATATTACAACAAACAAGTAAAACTCCATCCTCACCTAAAAGTTCACGATCACGCATAACGACATCACCAACATCGCCTACAGCATCACCGTCAATCATTATTTCACCAACAGGAACACTATCAGTAATCCCAACATATTCACCATTTAAAATTGATAGTACATCACCGTTATCTAAAATCTTTAAATTATCTAAATTAAAGCCAACACAACGAGCAATTTGAATCATTGCATATTGGTGACGATATTCACCAATCACTGGAATTACATACTTTGGATGAAGCAAATTAATCATTTGCTTAAGCTCTTCACGATCAGCATGTGACTCAATTAAAAGATTAGATTTAAGATTTCTAACATTTGTAGTAACACGATATAGCATATCAAGTGTACGAGCAGCCATCTTTTCTGTACCAGGGTAGGGATTAGTTAAAACAATAACCGTATCGGTTGCTTCTATGTGAACTAATCTATCAATATGCTTAGACATTCTTTGAAGCATAAAATATGGTTCATGTCTTTCTCCAGTTACAATTACAACAAGATCTTTGTCATTATTTTTCCTAGTATCATCAATAAACTTTAAATTAGCCATCTTATCTTCTGGAATATTCAAATACCCCATATTAATTGCTAGATTAACAATTTTTTGCGTTTTTCTTCCAAGAATCGCAACTCTTCTACCAAAAGAAATTGAAATATCTACAATCATCTGAATTCGCTGAAGATCATTTGAAAATAGTGAAACAATAATTCTTCCATCAGCTGAAACAAACATATTTTCAATTCGTTGCTTAAATTCTAAAATAGTTCCTCGTCCACCCTCATTTAAAGCACCAAGTGTTTCTGGTAGCAAAGCAAGTACTCCTTCTCTTGAAGCTTTTACTAAAGATTCATACATAGATGTAAAATCAGTTTGATGGGCATTTTGATCAAATGTAAAATTACCCGTATAAATGATATTTCCGTCTAGTGTATTTATAATGATTCCTAATGAATCAGGAATATTATGAGCTACCTCATAAAATCTGATTTTAACATCTCCAAAAGTAATTTCTGTTGAATCCTTAACTTCAACAAAATTTTCATCCTTATTAAGATTTGGCTTAAGTCCATCTCTTACAAGTGCTAATGTAAAGCGTGATCCATATACCTTAGTCTCAATTTCTTCAAGTAAATGACCAACTGAGCCAATATGATCATCATGACCATGGGTTAAAAAAATACCAACAATACGGTCTTTATTTTCAACCAAATAGGTTGTATCGGGAATAATATTATCAACACCATAAAGCTCTGATGTAGGGTATTTTAAACCGGCATCAAGAATAAAGAGTTTATCATCTACCTCAACAACATATAAATTTTTTCCATTTTCCTGCAGTCCACCTAAACTAAAAATATTTATTTTACTCATAATTTTGTGCATAATTAAAAAGTAATTATACACTTCCTCCTTATCTATTTATAATATAATCGTTAATACAACATTCTTATAATAACATAAAATAAATAAAATTAAAAGAAATAATTCCTATAATTAATAAAAAGATATCCTAAATAATCAAAAAATTGCCATTTAAAGCCAATATAAATAACTAGTATCCACCATTTTATAATCATTTTTTTGATGTTAGATATCATTCTAAGCATTTAATGACTCATTATTCTTGTATATAGCACCAGGTATAAAAAAATTTTTAAATGATTTTTCTACATTATTGGTTATTGATTTATTTTTTTATATTTTATTTGCACTTTCTTTTGTCATGTTTTTACCTCTTGTAAATTATATCAATGTAATATCACAAATTATTTTTAGCATTAAAAAAAGAATGTTTTTCAACATTCTCTTACTTATTCATAGCTGCTCTTAACTTCTTAGCAATTTCCTCACATTCAGCATCAGATGCAATCTTAAGACCTGGATTCATAAGGAAAACGCCATTCCATTCAAAATCATCCTTGTACTTAGGAACTAAATGGAAATGAAGATGATGACCAGTATCACCATATGCTCCATAATTCACCTTATCAGGATTGAATACCTTATGAATAGCATTTGAAACAGTATTAATATCTTTAAAGAATTGATTTCTTTCCTCATCTGTTAATTCAATTATTTCTGATACATGCTTCTTATGAGCAACAATTACACGGCCTGGGTGTGATTGCTCCTTAAAAATATAAACATTTGAAGATTCCATTTCACAACAAAAATATCCAAATTTAGCAACTAAGTCACCTTTCATACAATATGCACAATTTTGATCTAACATAATTAAAATTCCTCCTAAAATAATTATAAATCTATTATTTTAAATATCAAGTGATAAATCTTTATTTTCTATAAATTCTTCTTTACCATTAATATTAAATGTTACATTTTCACAATGAACTTTACCACATTTTTTCAAAGTATAAGTATTTAAAGAATTTATATAAGAATCCTTAATATAAATTTTATCAATTGTTTTATCATTTATTCCAACAACCTTAAGAGCAGTCTTTGATGATGAGCAATAAACATTATTAATATAGATATCTCTAAAATATGGAATATCTGATGGGTCTGTTGTAACAACATCATCAGTTGTTTCATGCTCCATTTTAAACAATGAATAATCCATATTAAATATCATGGCCTCATTTAAAATATCTACCATATTAATATTTTCAATATGAATATCAGATACAACTCCGCCACGTCCTATCGCAGATTTAAAACGAATTCCAATATCAGTACCAACAAATGTTGAATTTGTACACCATAAATTTTCAATTCCTCTACTCATTTCCGAACCTATTACAATACCACCATGGGCATGATATACCATACAATCATGGATATATACATTTTTAGTTGGGCGTTTAATCATTCGTGCCTTCTTATTTTTTCCAGCCTTAATGCAGATACCATCATCACCAACCTCAAAAGTTGAATTTTTAATTTCAACATTTGTACATGATTCAACATCAACACCATCGCCATTTTGAGCAGAATATTCATTTTTAACAATAACATTATTCATAGTTAAATGTGAGCAAAATAAAGGATGAATATTCCATGCAGGACTATTAGATGATATAATTCCTTCAATAAGAATATGATCACACTCAACAATAGAAATTAAAACAGGTCTAAAAAAATCATAATATTCTTGAGCTAAATTTAAATCCATTTTAGCCTCAGTTAAAAGACATCCCTCATAACTTGATTTAGATGGAAACCAAATCAAACTCTCTTTTCCTTCAATAACATAGGGTGATTTTTGAAGGCATTTATCAAAGAATTTTTGAGGAACCTTAAACTGTTTAAGTGGTCTCCAAGAAAAACCATCGCCGTCTATTGTTCCACGTCCTGTAATAGCAATATTAGATACCTTATATGCACTAATTGGGCTATTACATCTCATACATTCTATGCCTTCCCAATTAGCCATTTTTACTTGATAAAACTCTTTTTTCTTTGGGAAAAACAAATAACAATTTAATGGTAAATATAAATTAACATTATCCTTTAAAATGATTGGTGAAGATGAAATATATTTTGCCGGAAGAACAATTCTTCCGCCACCATTTAAAGAACATTTATCAATAAGCGATTGAATTAAAACGCCATTTTCTTTGGGATTATTAGAAACATGCCCATAATCTTCTAATACATAATCAACATCAATTAATTTTGGTAATTCAACTTTAAAATTCATAAGTATAACTTCCTTTCAAAAGATATCTTCATTTTATTTAATTAAAGAAAAAATGTCTAGAAAAAGTATCACAATTATTCATGATTTTTAAAATGAACTATTGGAAGTTTCCAACGATAATGATATGCTAAAAGTCTTATAGCAATAATAAAGAATGTGACTAAAAAAATATTTACGTAGGGATTACATCCTACTTTATACAATATATAGTAAATAATGGCACCAATAATAGTTGGAACTGCATAGATATGTTTACAAAAAATATTAGGAACCTTTGCCGCAAAAATATCTCTAAGCATTCCACCACCAACGGCTGTAATTGTTGCCATAAAAACAATTAAAAAACCATTTCCATTAAGACCTTTTGCCATCTTTGAAATAGTAACATCAGCTCCAACAACAACAAAAGCACCAAGACCTATTGCATCAGTTATTGTAAGAAGATCATTATACCACTTTTTTTCTGTTAATGAATCATCCTTAATAATGTAAAACACAATAAAAAGCAGTAAGCTTGTTGAAGCAGAAATAATTACATAAAGGGAATCAATAAACAAACTTTGAGGAAAAACGCCAAGCATTATATCTCTTAAAAGTCCTCCACCACAAGCTGTTACAACCCCTAATATAATGACGCCTAAAGCATCTAAACGTCTATTAATTGCTGTCATAGCTCCTGATATTGCAAAAGCAATTGTACCAACAATTTCAAGAATTATAAAAACTGTATTAAACATATAATAATACCCTTTAGGTATTACTTCACTTCCTTACTATCATATTTATCAATAATGATTTGAACAAGAGGGTGACGAACCACATCCAACTTTTCAAATTTAACAATACTAATTTGCTTTACATCATTAAACAAATAACACGCTTCAATGAGACCCGATTTTTTTCCTTGAGGTAAATCAATTTGCGAAATATCACCTGTTATAACCATTTTAGAGTTAAAGCCAAGACGTGTTAAAAACATTTTCATTTGCATTTGTGTTGTATTTTGTGCTTCATCTAAAATTGCATAAGCATTTTCAAGCGTTCTTCCACGCATATAGGCAAGAGGAGCAATTTCAATTATACCTCTTTCAATATAAGAAGTAGTTGTCTCAAGACCTAATGTATCATAAAGGGCATCATAAAGTGGTCTTAAATATGGATCAATCTTTTCCTTTAAATCACCTGGTAAAAAGCCTAAAGATTCACCTGCTTCTACAGCTGGTCTTGTTAATATAAGATGTTTAATAATTCCTTTTTTTAACAACGATACAGCATATACAACTGCTAAATAGGTTTTACCTGTACCAGCAGGACCAACTCCAAAAACAATATCATGACTCTCAAGAGCATTAATATATTCTCTTTGCTTAAGTGTTTTAGGATAAATCGCTTTACCTAAAAAATTTCTTTCTAGCATTTCTTTTTTCTTATATAATGAAAAGCATAAATCTGCCTTATCCTCATCAAGTAAATTTTTAATATAAATTATATCTCTACTAGAAATTGAATATTGGTTTTCAAGCATAAATAAAAAGATATTAAACATTTTATCAAGCTTATCTTGTATTAGCTTGCTATCACTATTATACATAATACCATCAAGCAAAAGCTCCAGCTTAATATTATATAATTCTTCAATTAATTTAATATTCTGATTACCTACGCCACTAATGGCTTTAATTGTTTCAATATCTTTTAAATTAATGCTTAATTTCATAAATATCAGTACCTTTGGAATACACCTATTGATTCCACTTTCTTTAATAAAAATTTAAATGTATACATGCTACTATCTTCTTTATGATTTAATAACTCAATTCTTTCAAGACTTTCTGCCTCATAATGACGATTTAAATTAAAATCATCTATGATTTGTGCAATTGCATAATCACGTGCCGTGTCAAATGTATACTCTTTTATTATATCACATAATTCAAGTTCTTCAATTTTATATATTTTAAAAAAATTAAATAAATTAAATTTCAAAGTTTTTTTAGTGTTATATGATTCAAATTTATTTTTCTTTCCAAGAGAAAAATTATTATTAAATATTGAAAATAAATTATAATTATATGAATTACCAGTTTCTTTAAGCTCTGTGATACTTTTATCAATAGATATTTCTTTTTCTTCATAGGTTATTCCAAATACAGCTCCGCGTGCTTCAACAAATGATTCACTAACTTGTCCCGAAATTAAAACATCACCTTTTTTTACGTATTGATTTTCACAAACATTAGACTTTCCATTATAAACTATAAATTTTTTTATAATAGCGTCTTTTTTAGCTACAATATTACCATATTGTTCAACTTTAGCTGTTTGTTCATTATTATTAATAATAACATAAATAGTAGCTCCATCCTTATAAGCACTAATCCACTCATAATCTGAAAAGCTAATACGAAGATTTTTTGATAATTCCTCAAAATCAATACTAATAAAATTCCAGAACATAAAATGCGTATATTCTTTTTTTATTTTTTCTTCAATTTGATTATTAATAATGTACTCGCCATTAAAACAAATATTACTTACACGCATGGTATTAATGTATAAAACTAAAACAAATATTAAGCATGATAAAATTAAAATAAGATTTTGGAGGATTCTTTTTTTAATTTTTGTGATTTCATTTTCCGATAAAGTATAATTTATTTTATTTTCATCTAAATATTTTTTGGTAATCCCATCCGTTTTAAAATATACAAAGTTATCTAAAACCTTTACGCTTGAAGCTACAATTTTTTCACTATACTTAAAAAACAAACTCTTCTTCATCTTAATACTATAAATGTTCATCATTTTTTCTCCTTACCATCATAATTTGTCCTTTAATTACAAGCAAATAACCATCCATCTTACTAATTTGAAGTTTAGTCCCGGTTATTAAAAAGTGCTCAAGTTCAATTGAATTATTTAAAACTTCTTTTATTTTGATGTAATTTTCAATCATAAGTTCATCATAAAACCAATAAAGCTTATCCTTTTTTTGCACTTTCTCACCAATAAAAATGTATGCATTAAGATTAAAAAAAATTCATCTCCCAAAGGAAATGAATTAATTTTTATAAAACTAAAAACAATAGCCAAGCTAGTCCATAATAAATTGCAATTGCTAAAAGATCATTTAAGGTAGTAATAAATGGTCCTGATGCAACAGCTGGATCTACATGAATTTTAGTAAGTAAAATTGGTACAAAAGAACCAACAATACTTGACGCAGTCATAGCAACTAAAAGGGAAATACCAACAATACCCGCTGCTTTTAAGCATTCATAAACCATAAAAGGATCACCCTCTACAATTGGCTGCTTACGAATACATAAAAAAGCAAAGACAAAAATAAAGGAAACAACACCTAAAATTAGACCATTTAAAAAACCAACACGAAGCTCCTTTAAAATTGTTTTTCCATAAACATGTTCATCCTCTTGATCAGATATGACACGAATTGTAACCGCAAGCGACTGCGTACCAACATTTCCAGCCATATCTAAAACCATTGATTGGAAAAATACAATGGCTGGTAAAACAGCAATAACGGTTTCAAACGTTGAAAGCATCATCGATACAACAAGTCCTAAAAACATTAGTGCAATTAACCAAGGAAGTCTTTTCTTTATTGATGAAAAAGTTGATTCATCAAGATCATCATTTTCTGTTAAACCTCCGAGTTTAGCATAATCATCTTGCAATTCTTCACCAACAGATTCAGTAATATCATCAGACGTAATAACTCCAACAAGCTGATGATTATTGTTTAATACGGGAATTGAATCAAGTCCATATTCCTTAATTTCATGTAAGCAATCACTTACAAGTGTTGTTGTAACAAGAGTGGGATAAGATGTTTTTATTATATCATCAAGATTTGTATCTTCTCTTGCAATAATTAAATCACGTAAATCAATTGAGCCATAAAATACATTATTTTCTTTTATTACATAAATTGTTGAAACATTATCGTTATCTGCAGCCTCTTGAATAAGCATTCTCATTGCTTGTTTTACGGTTGAGCCATAAGAAATAGAGATATAATTGGTAGTCATTTTAGAACCAATCATATCATCATCGTATGATTCAATCAGGTGAATATCATCCTTAGTATCATTGTCCATTAAATCAATGATTTTAATTTTATCCTTATCATCAAGCTCATCAAGAACATCGACCGCATCGTCGGCATCCATCTCCTGAATGATATCAGCAGCCTTATCATAATCAAGTTCGTCAACATAATCATCGACATCCTCTAAATAAGAGAAAACCTCAGCTGTTTTTTCATTACCTAAAATCTTATAAAGTTTAATACGTTCATCCTTAGTAAGTTTTTCAACGACATTAGCAATATCACTTTCATGATAATCATCTAGCTGCTTACGCTTTTCATCATCAGAAATATTACTATCAATGATTTTTTCGATTTCAGCTTCATAATCTCTTTCTTCTTCAGACTTTAATTCTGCCATAATATTCACCAGTCCTTTCTTTAAAAAATGCCCTAAAAAGGGCAAGCATTAGAAATCAGCTAAAGAAAGTGCAATCTTCATCATATTTGTGAATGAATTTTGACGTTCTTCTGCAGTTGTAACCTCATGGGTAATAAATGAATCAGAAATTGTAAGTAGGCATGTAGCACGTTTATTAAGATATTTTGCAGTTGCAAACAATGCAAAAGACTCCATTTCAACGGCACCGCAACCATGCTCATCTCTTACAGATTGCCAACTAAAATTTGGATTTGGATGATAGAAAACATCGGATGAATGGGCACGACCCTCTTTTAACTCAATGCCAAGCTTCTTAGCTTGTGAGTGTAAATACTTATTTAATTCATCATTAGATGACAGTACATCTTCTTCATAACCAAATGCAACCTTAGCAAATGTCGATTCACTCCAAGCATCCTTAATTAAAACAGTATCATATACAGCTAAATCCTTTGAATACGCACCAGCTGAGCCAATTCTGACAATATTTTCAACGCCATAGAATGAATAAAGTTCATAAGCATAAATACCTAAAGATGCCATACCCATACCAGAACCCATAACAGAAATAAGCTTTCCATTATATTTTCCTGTATAGCCAAACATATTTCTTACACCATTAAATTTAACAACATCTGTTAAAAAATTATCTGCAATAAACTTCGCACGAAGAGGATCTCCTGGAAGTAAAACTGTTTTTGCAATTAAATTTTCATCCCTACATTCAATATGAGGAGTTGGAATATTAGTATTGCTCATTAGATGAACCTCCTTCTACAATTTGTACGCCGCATGATGCCCCAATTCTTGAAGCGCCAGCTTTAATCATTTCATCAAATTCAGCCTTATTATGAACCCCACCTGATGCCTTCACGCCCATATCTGGACCTACAGTTTCACGCATAAGCTTAACATCACAAGCAGTAGCTCCACCAGTACCAAAGCCAGTTGAAGTCTTAACAAAATCAGCCCCAGCACGCTTAGCACACTTACAAGCTTCTACCTTTTCTTCATCAGTTAAATAACATGTTTCAATAATAACCTTTGTCGTAACACCATTTGCAGCATCTACAACAGCCTTAATGTCTTCATAAACATAATTCCAATTATGAGCTTTAGCCTCACCAACATTAATTACCATATCGACCTCATCAGCACCATCGGCAATTGCTCTTGTTGTTTCATAAGCCTTTACATCTTTAGTATTTGCACCAAGTGGGAATCCTATTACAGTACAAACTAAAACATCGCTACCACTTAATAATTCATGAGCAAAAGATACCCAATATGGATTTACACAAACACTCTTAAAATCATATTTGTTTGCTTCGGCACATAGATTGGCAATTTGCTCACGTGTAGCTGTTGCCTTTAATAATGTGTGATCAATGTACTTACTATCTTTCATATATATTCCTCTTCTTTCTTTAGTTTATAAGTCAAGGACTTGCGCAAAAGGTACCTCCTTAAGCGCTACCTTTACCTCATCAAATTTAGTTTTTAAAATGATCTTACGAGCCTTTTTAAAGCTCTTTTCATCAACCATTAAAACATCATATAGTCTCGCATCAACAAGACCTAAATATTTATCTATTTTCTTTTTTAAATCTTCATAGGATACAATTATTCTACTAGTACCAGTATCAATTCTTACAAGCTTTACGCATGGTGGAATAACAAATGGTTTTTTTAAGTCCATATCTACACCGACATAAACACGACGTGATTCATTTTCTTTAAAGAAAACATAATTTAAAAAATCATATCCATCAAGATTTTGAATTTGATCTTTTATCTCCAAGAATGAGTAAATACTTGCAAGAGATTCCTTATCAAGACGAGAATAATTCATAAACTCCTCTTCATATTTTTTCTTATATCCAACCTTTACAAGCTCAAAAGCATTAATTAAAAGTGATCTTTTAAAAGGAGAAACATCTTCAAAATACTCATTATAAACAGAAAAACCAAATCTTTTACAAATCACTTCAATCATATCAACTATTTTTGAAACCTTATATGTATTGTTTAAAACATCAAACTCAACATAAATATTCAAATCTAAATATTTAGGATCCAGTCTTTGAATATTTGATACAATTGATTTTGTATTAAAAATGAAATCTGCGTCCATATTAATTACTGTATTATGATATTTAGCTACCTTGATTGCACCCTCTTGAAGTAATCTCATATAAGGCTGAGCTTCTAAATAAGTTAATAACTCGGCTTTATCGTAAACACGGGTTCCTTCTTTAAAAAAATAGTAACGAAATTTCATTTTATCACTTCCAATGTTGATTTTATCATTTTTGACACTAAATGTCAAAAATCTTCTTCATATCTAAAAGAGCGGAGTAGTCAGTCATTTTTACAGTTAAAGGGGAAACACTTATTTTTCCTTCATTAATTATACTAATATCCGTCTTACATTTTTCAAAAACAGAGTCTATAGGACAAAATTCGAAATTAAATTCTTTTATATTTTTGGGAATATTAATATTAAGACTATAATTCTTACTATATAATTTAAATTTCATTATAGTATCAAGCATTTTTCTTACAAATATTAAATCATTTGCTTCGTAATCATAAGCGACTGAAAAAGCTAACGAATATATACTTTTTAAACAAGCCTCTCTTGCAACAGCTACTGTGCCTGAATAAAAAGTATCAATTCCTAAATTATAACCTTTATTAATCCCTGAAACAATTAAATCTGGTTTAAAATTAGTAAATTTTAAGCAAAAAAGTACTGATTGAACGGGAGTATATGGTTGTTGATAAAATTTTATACCTTCTACTTCCTTATAAAAAGTAAGTTCAGATGCATTATGTTCTTCAATATTAATTGAATGCGATTTAGCACTTTGATTAAAAGAAGGTGCAATAACCATTACCTCACCATAAGGCTTTAGCATTAAAGCTAAAGCCTCAAGGATAGGTGATGATACACCATCATCATTACATACGAGGATTTGCATAGAAACTTAAAACAATATTATGACATCTTGGACAAAGCTCATCATCTAAAACTTCAGGTACAGTTGCCCAACATCTTGAACAAACATGACCTTGAGCAGCTTCTACAGTAGCCTTAAAGCTATCGCCCTTAACCTCTTCATATTGAGAAACAATTAAAATTTGTGCAATATTAGCATTCAAACGTTTAAATAAATCACTAGCGTGTTCATCTAATGTTAAAGTTAATTTTGCGGCAAATGACTTACCAATTACTTTACTTGCACGTGCTTCTTCTAAAGCCTTTAAAATTTCTTGACGATAAGTCATAAATTCATCAAAATCAGCCTCTAAAGATGTATACTTAGAATAATCACAAACCTTAGGCATATCCTCAAGATATACATCAATTTCTTTCTTTCCAGGTAAGAACTCATATGCTTCTGACGCAGTATGAGGAATAATTGGGCTTGTCATTGTAATTAAAATCTTAGCAGCATTATATAATACTGTTTGTACACTTCTTCTTGTAATGGATGATGCAGGCTCAATATATAAAATATCCTTAACAAAATCAAGATAGAATGCACTTAAATCATTAGCAATAAAAGTATTTAAAGACTTATAAACAGCATTAAAATCAAATGCATCATAAGCCTCATGAAGGCTCTTAACCAAACCATTAAGTTTAATCATCATATATTTATCAACATTTGGCATTTCGTCTAATGAAACAGCCTCATCCGGATTAAAGCCTTCAAGATTAGCAAGCATAAACTTAATAGTATTACGAATCTTACGATAAGAATCAGAAACTTGCTTAATTAGCTCCTTTGACATAACGAAATCAGATTTAAAATCAACAGATGAAACCCAAAGACGTAAAATATCGGCACCATTTTCATTACATACCTTAATCGGATCAACTGTATTACCTAAAGATTTTGACATCTTTCTGCCTTCACCATCAAGAGTGAATCCATGTGATAAAACAGCCTTATATGGAGCAACACCGGTTGTTGCAACACCCGTAATAATTGATGAATTAAACCATCCACGGTATTGATCTGAGCCTTCAAGATATAAATCAGCTGGATACTTTAAACCTCTTCTTTCAAGAAGCTTATGACTTGAACCTGAATCAAACCATACATCCATGATATCCATTTCTTTTTTGAAAATACCATTTGGAGAATGAGGATTTGAATAACCTTCTGGTAATAAATCCTTAGCTTCACGCTTAAACCATTCATTTGAACCAAATTCATCAAAAATTTGAGCAACATGTTCAATTACTACCGGATCAAGAATAGACTCTCCATCCTCACAATAAAATACTGGAATAGGAACACCCCATGCTCTTTGTCTTGAAATACACCAATCATGACGATCACGAATCATATTTGAAATACGTGTATCACCCCATGTTGGATTCCATTTAACCTTATGAATTTGCTCTAAAATTTCATTCTTAATTGGATCAATAGATGCGAACCATTGAGGTGTAGCTCTAAAAATAACAGGCTTTTTAGTACGCCAATCATGTGGATAGCTATGAGTAATAGGTTGAAGCTTTAATAATAAACCTTTTTCCTTTAAATCTTCGATAATTGGATCTTCTGATTTTTCATAGAACATACCAGCATATTTGCCAGTTTGAGGCATTTGAATACCCTTATCATCTACATATACTAGCATAGGTAGGCCATATTTTTTACCTGCCTCATAGTCTTCTTCTCCATATCCAGGAGCGATATGTACAAATCCTGTACCATCAGTTGTAGTAACATAATCAGCATTAATCGAAATGCCAAAACGATCATCATATAGTGGATGTTTGTACTTAATATTTAAAAGCTCATTTCCTTTATAGCGTTTTAAAACATTAATATTTTCAAGGCCTAATGACTCCTTCAAAGCGTTTAATAAAGCCTCAGCACATAATAATTTGCCCTTATTTGAATCAATTAAGCAATAATCAATTTCTGGTCCTGCACAAACAGCGACATTTCCAGGTAATGTCCACGGAGTTGTTGTCCAAACAAGGAACGATGCACCCTTAAGCTCCCCTTCTTGTTCAACAATTGGAAATTTAAAGTAAATAGACTTACTTGTTACATCCTTATACTCAATTTCAGCCTCAGCTAAAGCAGATTCTGAAGATGGTGACCAATAAACTGGCTTTAGGCCTTTATAAATTAAACCTCGTTCAACCATTTTACCAAAAACTCTAATTTGATCACGTTCAAAATCATGTGTTAAAGTAATGTAAGGATGATCCCAATCAGCCATAACACCTAAACGTCTAAACCCAACCTTTTGGCGTTCAACCTGCTTATAAGCATATTCAGCACATAAATCTCTAAATTGTGATAAAGGAATTTCCTTTCTATTTACACCTGACTTTTGTAAAGCATTTTCAATAGGAAGACCATGTGTATCCCATCCGGGAATATATAAAGAATAAAATCCATTCATATTTTTATATCTTACGATAATATCCTTTAAAATTTTATTTAAAGCATGACCTAAATGAATATCTCCATTAGCATATGGTGGTCCATCATGAAGTGTATATTCACGTAATCCTTTATTTTTTTCTAATACTTTCTCATATACATGATTTTGATTCCATTTTTCTTGAATTAAAGGTTCCTTTTGACCTAAATTACCACGCATTTCAAAATTTGTTTTACCCATTAAAAGGGTATCTTTGTAATCCTTCATTTTATTCCTCCTTAAAAAAATAAAAAACGTCCTTAAAAAAGGACGCCATTGACGTGTTACCACCTTAATTCTAGGAAAACCTAGCACTCATTATTCCTTAACGCGGAAGACGGAACACCCTCATCGAATGTCCATTTTTGTTAGTGATCTAAAGATAACTATTGTTGGCTTTCACCATCCCAACTCGCTTGAATGTGCGTTACCTTTCGTCTAACTCATCAATGTTTATATACGAAATAATTATATACTATTTAATAATTTAGTACAAGTAATTTTTTTAGATTTGGTGAAGTAGTTCATTTAATGAACCATCAGAAAATTCTTCCTTACGAGCAAAACAATAGGTATAATCATTAATTTTTACAGTATTACCATCAACAGCATAACAAGCACCTGCAAAAAAAGCTAAAAGTTTATTTACACCCATAATTGGAAGCTTTTCAAAATTAATAATTAAAGGGCTTCCAAGCTTCATTTGATCAACCAAAAAGGCCGCTCTTTCATCATCATCTTGAATTTGTTCAAAAATAACTCTTTCTGAGGCTAGTGTTGTAGCCTCATTATTTAAATTATTAGAAGCTTCTTCATATTCATTTACTTTTTTTGATTTTGAAAATAAACCCATATTAATTAGCCTCCCTTCCCACATCATAGCCATCATTAGTTTCAAAAGGAATAACAGACGCATGATTATTCTTTCTCATCATAACTAGAGTTGTATCAGCATAATTTTGTAAAATAGCCGTACGCTGAGGCGGACATGCAATAATAACCTGAAGTGGCATCGTTGAAATAAAGTCCATCATAGATTTCATACGATTAGCATCCATCTTATCAAAAACCTCATCAAAAATAACCAAACCAATTGAATCACGATTTGCGGTTTTATTTTGCGAATAAATACGGACAAATGAAGCAATGATAGCTACATAGAATGGAACCTGAGTTTCACCTCCGGATTTTTCTTTAAATACCTTTGAGTAAAGCATTGATTCACCAAATTCATTGATAATCTTAATATCATAATCCATATATGTACGATAATCAGTAAATTTACTAATTGCACCATTTGAGTTTAATTCGTCACTTGCAAGAGATGTAAATAACATATCAAGCTGTTCATTATACTGCTGTTCAAAATCATAGTTAAAAATTGAACGGCCATCACTTATAGAATCAGCCTTAAACATATCATAGAACGCTGCATATTGACTTGATTTAGGGAAAATAAATTCATAAGAATCACGACCAAACTTAATTGACTTAAGAGTATCATTAATCTTAGAGATTTCCGCCTCAGCTGTCATTATATTATTACGAAGCTTAGAAATAAAGTCTTCCTTAAAAATAATTTCAGCTGTCTCACGAGCTTTACGAACTTGCTCCTCTTGCTCTACTAATGTAGATTTTTCAAGCTTATTTAATTCATCTAGATAGTGAGGCATTTCTGATGTACCAAGAGCCAAATTAGATGCATATTTATTAATATACTTCATTTGCTTATTAGTTAATCCATCAGCTAAATTATCATAATTTTGATCACATTTACTCATACGACTATTAACATCATCAATTGCACGAGGAACAGCCATTTGCGCTACAAGATCCTTATATTCATCCTTGGCCTTTACCTCAAGCTCAAGATTGTCAGCCATAAGCTCACCTAATTCTTTTTGAATTAGAACCTTATTAGTATCTAAATCCTTTATTTGACGTTCAAAAGTTTCAATTGTAGATTTAATTGAACCAATTTCTGATACAGCAAGCATCTTTTTAGCATCAGATTGCTTGATTAATTGATTAGTCTTTTGATATTCTTCTTCAATTTCAGACACAGAAAGCTTTTTAATAGAAGCCTTTTTCACATTTAATTCTGAAAGCTGTCTTGATAATTCATTAAATCTTAGAACCTTATCAAGAGATGAGATTAAAGATTTCAAATCAAATGATCTTAATGCTTCATTTTGTTCACGTAAAACATTAAGTTTATTATTTATTTCATAATATTCCGTCTTTAAGACATTACCCTTTGAATTCCAATACTCTGTTTGTTCACCAAGAGCACTCTTACCAATAAAACGATCCACATTTAAATTCATGTTTCTTACAACGAAGCCACGATAAATTAAACCATCATTAGTAATAGATGTTTGATATTTCTTAAGATCATATTCGTGATCACATCTTATAACATTACCACAGGTAAAATTAATATAATATCTTGCGTCTTGATTAATTGAATCCATAATTTCAGCAAGAGAGTTTTTAGAATAATCCTTGAATCGTTGCATTTCCTGCGTATTTACAAGTCCTAGTCCATAAGAACGATACTTCCCTTTGTTTCTAGCAAATATCTCAAGAGCGTCATCATAATACGTTGGCTCAACAATAAGGTCAAAACGACGATTACCTAAATATGCTTCAATTGTTCTTGCCCATTCTTTATCCTTAATTTCAATAAGCTCAGCAAAAATATGAACAGATATATCCTTATTAAACTTACGCTTTAAGCCTTCAACAATATCTTGTCTTATACCTAAAACATCCGGTGAATAATTTAAACGATTTTGGCCAAGAGATGCAATTGCATTTCTTACCTCATTCATCTCTTTAACTTTTTCATCCTTAGCACTTTGAAGCTTACCAGTAGATATCAGATTTTCATTAATAACATCTTGGAATTCTTTATCATATTTAATTAATTCCTGTTTAGTGTTTTGAATCATTAAAGGGTCAATATTAGAAAGAGGAACGTTTGCAAACTCTTTAAATAATGGAGAATCATTTTCATGACGAATGCGATTAATTGTATCCTTAATTACTGATGCACGCTTTAAATAGTTTTCTTCAACACCATCATATTCACGAAGTTCATTCTTAACCTGATTAATCTGCTTATCAACATATTCTTCAGCTTTAAAATCATCATTATTAGAAAGTACCTTATATAATTCCTTACTTCTTTCATTAAGAGACTCAATATAAGTATCTTGACGGTTTATTTCTTGAAGTTTTGATTCTCTTCTTTCATTCATGATGGCAATTTGTGTTTCTAGATCACCCTTTTTAGAATCATAATTTTCAAGCTCAAATAATTTTAAAAGATAGCTTAAATATTTTTTATCCTCATTTACACTTAAAAGCTGATTATAAAGCTCTTGCATGTCATGTAGGTCATTAATTTTGGCCTTAATAACCTTAAGAGTTTCCTCAAGATTTTTATATGATCTGATTGAATCCTGAATTGGTGAAATATCAATTTGCTTTTCCTCGAGAATGTTTTGATAAATAAATTCCTTTACATCAGAAATAGGCTTAAAAGCTAAAGCCTTAGGAATCATTCTAAAGAAATCTTCATTAATAGAACCAAAAGCAGTTCTAAAGCCACGCTTCGCATCACGTTTAGATAGAAAATACTCAAATGAGCTATTTGTCTTTCTAAATTCAACAGTTGAATAAATATGATTATCATCGCTTACAAAGTATTGATCATTCATTCTAGTGTTACTTGCAAGATAGAAAAGACTCTTTACAGGTGTTAAATCACCGAATGCATCCATAACAACACCAACAAGGAAATATTTATCTTCGGTTTCATCATAAAATTCAAGACAAATATCACCAGTAACATTACCATCTCTTAAGTATTCCTTATCCTCAAGACCAAGCTTACACTTAATATAACCTCTTAAATCACGTTTACCTTTTTCATTAGCTGCAAGGTTAAATTGTGTATCACCAGCTGTTATCACATAGGTAATAGCATCCAAAATGGTTGATTTACCAGAGGCATTAGGTCCTGTAAGTAAAACATTATTTTTAACATTAATTGTTTCATTTGCAAGGTAATGCCAATTAATTAATCTAATTTTTGTTAACTTTTTCATTCCTCATCACCTGCTTCACTAACAATTCTTGAAACGGTATTATAAACCTCTGTAATTTCTTCTGTATTGATTGCATATAGAATAGTTGGCATTATAACTACCTTTGTATTTGACATTGTAATATCACCAATTGTTTCAATTAAATTAAAGCGACGGAATAAACGAAGCGCTGAAACTAAATCCGTTTTATTGATTCTCTTCTTTATTTCAAGGAAATTATATTTTTCATGAATATCTAAAACTGTAATTACAACATTTTCGTTTAATGATGTTTCCTTTAAACGTTCATGATATAAAATTCTTAAAATAAGTAAGATAATAGTTTCATCACGACGAAGTTTAAGGAAGCCTGTATTTTGATCACTTTTAAGCATAATTGAGCCAACACCTTGATCAAGCTTAACCTCATAACCTAAAATTGCAAAAAATTCATCAAATACTTCTTTATAAGAAACGACAAAATAATAATTGTCCTTATTATCCTTCTTATCTCTTGCAAGGAAAGTACTCGCAAGAAGCTTATTTGCTATATCTTTGAATGTTGCCTTCTGAACATTAGTTAATCTTTCATATGAATCCAACATTATTATTCACCAGCCTTAATAATAAAATTTGTAAATGTAAACTTGTAATGCTTAACCTCATCATCAAGCTTAGTAACATCCCATGATTGCTCACAGGCATAAATTAAAGTATAAATTAACATCATTACTGTATCTAAATCCGTATTAGGATGACATACATTAGATGCTAACATTTCACCATCAATTTGATATTTATTAAAGAAAGCACGTATTTCTTTTTCCTCATATGGTAAGCCGTATTCTCTTAAATATTCTTCCGTTGATTCATCAAAATCGAATGTTGATAAATCAAGCATTTGATTATCAATTCTTGAATATCTACCACGAGGAGCGTATAAAGACGATTCCTGATCATAGGTTTTAGTTTGTCTTAGGGTAAACATTTGTTGAACCGTATTAATAGCCAAGTCCATATGATTAGCTTTACCCTCAAGCTTAATATACTTTAAAATTGTATTAAGCTTACCTGTGATATTATCATCTTCCGTTAATAAAAACTTAATTTTTCCAATTGTAGAATCGATATAACGCTTATTTTTATAATCGATTTCACTAATAAATGAATCAAGACTATTAAATACATCTATCATATCATCAAGATCATGATAAACTCTATGGCTTGGATCGTCGAGAGTACGATATTTTTGCTTATAGTCCTCTATTAGTGTATACATTATAGCTTCATTTTGTTCATATTCTTCAAGCTTTGTTACAATTGGAAGACGATATTTATTAATATTATCTCCGGTTTTTAATTTAACATAGCCATTATCTAAAAGCTCATTTTTATAATCAATTAGTCGTCCAATTAAATCTTTAATTTCAGAGGTATCTACAACCGTTTGAATATAGTCCTTCATTCTTGAATCTAGTCTTCTTATCGCTCTTAAAAGCTGTCTTGTATTTGAATAAACCTGCTCTAAAATCAAAGGATAATCACGATTAATCGGATTAGTTAACAATGAATAAATAGTATAAATATAACCATTATACTCATTTGGATTTAAATATGGTAAATCATCAACATAATCATCGCTATCATTATATACATATTGGGGAGCAACTTTAAGTAAAGCTTCACATAGTGTAATACCAGCATCTGTAAAATTGACAATTTCTTCATAATCAGCATTTACGTCGACGTAAATCCAACCAGCTTCTTCTATTTTTCTAAGGGCATAATAGGCCAAACTTTTTTTAGAGTTTGAGGCCTCATTAGCATCCTCATCATCTAAATCTTCATCCTTATCAAAAGCAAGATTAGAATTTTCTAAAAAATTAGTCAATTCATCTGCAAGAAGTTTTTTATCAGTTCCTAAAATTGAACCAGTTTCATATATTTTAAATGCTTCAATTAAACAAGAAGCATATAATCTTTTATTCTTTGATGATAATATCGAAAAGAAATTTTCAGGTATAATATCAAATATATCCATAATCACACCTCACCTGACATTTACATAAACATATTTTAGCAAAATTTTATATTAATTGCAATAAAATGGGGCTATATAAGGCAAAAAAAACATAGATTATATTTAGTAATCTATGCTAATTTTTTTAAACATTAAACTTAAATAACATTATATCTCCATCTTGGACAATATAATCCTTTCCTTCTTGTCTAACACGGCCTGCTTCTTTAACATGTGCCATTGACCCATATTTTTCAAGGTCTGCAAAAGAAACAGTCTCAGCACGAATAAAGCCTCTTTCAAAATCACTATGAATTATTCCGGCACACTCAGGAGCTGTCATTCCTTTACGGAAGGTCCAAGCCCTTACTTCTTTTTCACCTGCTGTAAAATAAGTTGCATAGCCAAGTAAATCATAAGTGGCACGAATTAATAAATTAAGACCAGCCTCAGGAATGCCAAGCTCTGACAAAAACATATCTCTTTCTTCTTGAGGCATAACCGCAACCTCAGCTTCAATTTCTGCAGATATTGGAATAACCTTACTACCTTCATTTGCTGCATATTTAACTAATTCATTATAATATTTAGAGTTTGTTGGATTTGCAATTTCTATATCAGACATATTAGCTACATACATAATAGGCTTAGCTGTTAGGAAGCCATAGCGCTTAATATATGGCATTTCCTGTTCAGAGAATTCTAGGGTTCTAACAGGCTTACCATCAATTAAAACCTCACGAATCCTTTTTAATAACGCAAATTCAAAAGGTGCGTCATCAATCTTAGATTGAGCCTTTTTCTCAATTTTAGGCATTCTTGTATCAACAATATCAAGATCGGAAAGAATTAGCTCCATATTAATGATTTCAACATCACGAATCGGATCAACCCCTCCCTCAACGTGTGTAATATTAGGATCATCGAAACAACGAACGACCTCAAGGATAGCATCACAATTTCTAATGTTTGCAAGGAATTGGTTTCCAAGTCCTTCACCCTTTGATGCACCCTTAACTAGACCAGCAATATCTGTAATTTCACATAAAGCTGGAACTAGAGATTTCGGTTTATACATTTCATTTAAATATTCTAATCTCTTATCAGGAACAGTTACAACTCCTACATTTGGTTCAATTGTTGCAAAAGGATAATTAGCTGCAAGGGCACCTGCTTGAGTAATTGCATTAAATAGTGTTGATTTACCAACGTTTGGCAAACCAACAATTCCTGCTGTTAAAGCCATAAATAATACCTCCATCGGTTTTAAACCTTTTTTATTATATCATTTTAAATTATAAAAGGAAAGTCAAAATAAAAAAAGCTCCTAAGTATTAACTTAAAAGCTATTTTTCTTATTTTTCAAAAGTATCCTCATAAAGCTTAATCGCTCTTTTAATTGCTTCTTTAGCGTCATTACGACCATAAACTTCTTTAACAATGGTTTCTTTTCCTTCAAGTGTTTTATATACAGAGAAAAAATGTCTAATTTCATCTTGCATATGTAAAGGAAGTTCGCTGATATCATTATAAATTGAATAATCAGGATCATTACATGGTACAGCTAAAATTTTTTCATCCTCATCTCCCTGATCAAGCATTTTTAAAACCCCAATAGGTTTACAATTTAAAATTGTCATAGGCAAAATTGCTTCACTACAAATAACAAGAACATCAAGAGGATCATGATCTCCACAATATGTATGAGGAATAAAGCCATAGTTTGCAGGATAATGCGTTGATGTATATAAAATACGATCTAAAAATAGCATTCCTGTTTCCTTATCTAACTCATATTTATTTTTCATTCCTTTTGAAATTTCAATATAAGCCAAAAACTTTTCGGGTGTGACACGCTTAGGGTCAACTTCTTTCCATATATTCATTGTCAATATTGATATAATATTTACAATCCATTATATTATATCTTCCTTTCTTATATTTTAGTTTGGATTGAATCGTTTTCTATTCCAATACTATTATATCAAATATTGACATCTTTTTATAGTCTAAATTTATTTATTATATTTATTCTCTTTTCATATAATCATACATTTCCTTTAATGCACTTTTTTCAAGCCTTGAAACCTGAGCTTGGGAAATATCAAGATCACTTGCGATTTCCATTTGTGTCTCATCTAAAAAATATCTTTTATAAATAATTGTTTTTTGTCTTTCATCAAGTCTATTGTAAGCTTGTCTTAGCATTTTCTTTTCAACAATCCTATCAAGCAGCTTTTCATCATATCCAAGTTGATCAGAAAGTTCAATTACATCAGAGCCATTATCATAAATTGGGGTTGACATTGAAACTGTATCTTGAATTGATTCAAGTGCTAAAATTACATCAATTCCTTCAACCCCTAAGCTACTTGCGATTTCCTCAATTTTAGGTTCACGTCCATTTTTCTGAAAATATGACTCTTTAAAATTAAGGCTTTTATAAGCTAAATCCTTATATGATCTTGATACTCTAATTGAACCACTATCTCTTATATAACGTCTTATTTCACCAATAATCATTGGAACAGCATAGGTTGAAAATTTAACATTATGTGATAAATCAAAGTTGTCTATTGCCTTCATAAGTCCAATCGTACCAACCTGAAAAAGATCATCGTTATTTTCCTTTTTATAACTAAATCTTTTAATTACACTTAAAATAAGTTTAAGATTCCCTTTAATTATTTTATCTCTTGCATCAATTGAGCCATCATGAGCTTCCTTTATTAGCTTATTTGTCTCTTCAAAACTTAAAGCCTCAAGTTTTGATGTATCTACTCCTGTTATTTCTACCTTATACATTTTATCACCAGTAAAAAGTGTTTGAAGCTTTTGAATAATCATACATTTATGCATAATTATTATTGATTTTTTTTACTTTACATCTAAGTGAATTGCAATATTTTCCTTTAATTTGTCAATTATCTTTTTTTCAAGTCGAGAAATATAAGATTGTGAAATTCCCAAATAACTTGCAACCTCATGCTGCGTCATTTCTTCCTTCCCAAAAAGGCCAAATCTTAAGGAAATAATTTCTTTTTCTCTTTTAGAAAGCTTATTAAGTTCTAAATACATCATCTTTTTTCTTTCATTATTAATAACATTATCTAATTGTGAAGGCTCATTTGTTGAAAGTACATCAGCTAAAATAAGTTCATTTCCATCCGCATCAACGTTTAATGTGTCATCTAAACTAATTTCAAGCTTTTGCTTTTGAATCTTTCTAAAAAACATTAATATTTCATTTTCAATACATCTTGAGCAATATGTTGCAAGCTTTATGTTTTTATCCTTTTTAAAAGTTTCAATTCCTTTAATTAGCCCCATTGAACCAATAGAAATTAAATCCTCAAGCATAACCTTTGGACTTTCAAATCTTTTAGCAATATAAACAACAAGCCTTAAATTATGCTCAATTAATGTATTTCGTGCTTGTAAATCCTTAAGAGCCACTAAATCTAAAAGATGAGATTCCAAGTCTTCATCTAGTGGTTCTGGTAGATTCATCGGAAAATACATATATGCACACTGATTAATTCTAAACATTTTTCTAAAAAACTTAATTAAAAATGCTATCATCCTTATCCTCCTAGCACATTAAGACCAATGATTCCATCACCTATATTATCCCGGAAAATTATTGATCCTGTAAATCTTATATACTTTCTTTTAATTTTGATATACAAATCATTACATTTATAACACACCTCCTTTGTTGAACCATTAATTGTTTCTATATCAACTGAATGCAGGGATTTTTGACAGTAAGCTTTATATTTAGCATTAATAATAATCACCGCTTTATTTTCATCATCATAAAGCCTATTACCTGTATCTAAAAACAAAGCTAATCTCCTTCTCCTTTTTTTAAAAATGCATTCATAATATAATCCTCTTTTAATAAGCACTTTATATTTAAAGATATAAAAAAGTACAATAATCAGGAGCAAAAACAAAATAAATAATACATAAAACCAATGATAATTATAATTAAAATAGATAATCGATGAAATACCACCTAGTGTTGTATTTAGTAAAAAATAAACCATTAATGCTACAATATTTTTTTTAAATATAATAATTGCAATAATTAAAATTAAACCTAACTGCCACTTTAAATTAATATGAAACATAAAATATAAAACTACAATTATTATATTTAAAATATCCGAAATAATTATTTGCCCCCTGTTAACATTTATAAGCGTTAGCACTCCTGTAAAAAAAACTATAGTATGATGGATAAGTAAATCAATTAAAATTATTTGTTCTATATATATCATCTAATCACAAAATGATTATATAAAAAGGTAAACGTAATTTATGTAAAAAAAAGACGTTTTGGTAAAAATACCAAAACGCATAAAAATGATTTGTATCTGTAGAAATAAGTTAATTTACCTGTTTATTTACTAAACATAAAAAGTGTGAATTTTTTGATTTAAAATAATCAATATTTAATATTAATAAACAATATAAATTTATGTATGTTGTGGATTATATCCACTTGAGTGATTATGTAAGATTATTATCTTACATTATTTGTTTTCTGAATCTTTTTTAGATTCATTTGACGACAAAAAGATGACCCTTTCACCAGTTACTTGAATACGGTTAAAGTACGGACCACTTTCTAACTTATCATAGGCAGCTGTAAGTCTACCTTTAACAGCCACTAAAGACCCCTTCTTTAAATAACTTGATGCAACATCACACAATTCATCCCAGATTGAAACTTCAATGAAGTCTGTATCATAGGAGTCAGTTTGTGGGCTTTTGAAGGGACGATTAATAGCGAGTGTAATGTTAGCCACTTTTTTACCGGTTTTAGTGACAGTAACAGTAACATCATCTGTTAAACGACCAACAAGCATGACATAATTATAAATATTTTCACCTCCATATAACAATTTAACACATGTGTAATTGTATTATAAACAATGTGGTCAAACTTTGCAAATTGCTATTTTTAAGGCCAAAATAGCCATTTTTGGCTGTTTTTCGTTCTAAAATAAAGGCATTTTAAAAAAATTAATTAATTTTTATAATAAAATTATCGTTTTTTTCTATAAAAATATCAAAAAGTAAAAAATAAAAAAAGTGTCATTTTTTAACACTTTTTCCATTATAAAGCTATATTAAACTAACTTTGTAGTCCATTCTTCAGCATTATAAATAACATCACACAATCCTTCGTAAAATTCAGGTTCATGAGAAACTAAAAGAATCGTTCCCTTATATTTCATTAAAGCCTCCTTCAAGGCTTCCTTTGATAAAGGATCAAGATGGTTGGTTGGTTCATCTAATACTAAGAAATTAGTTTCTTTAAGCATTACCTTACAAAGTCTAACCTTTGCTTGTTCACCACCGGATAGGACTAACATCAAAGACTCAATTTTATCCTTATTTAAGCCACAAGATGCTAAGGCACCTCTTACTTCAGCATTTGTAAAAGCAGGGTACATATTCCAAACCTCATCCAATGCTGTTTGACGAGATGCATTGTCCTCTTGTTCAAAATAACCAGGCTCAAGCTTATAATCAAGTTCAACATGGCCAGATATAGGCTTAATTAAACCAAGCATTGTTTTTAAAAGGGTTGATTTACCTATACCATTGGCACCTCTTATGGCAACTTTCTGTCCTTTTTCAATTACAATATTTAACGGTTTAGACAAAGGACTATCATATCCAATAACTAAATCTCTTGTTGTTACAACAAAGCGACCCGTTCCAGAAGCCTCATTAAATTTAAAATTAGGCTTTACTTGCTCAGATGGCTTATCAAGTATAACCATTTTATCTAAAATACGTTGTCTTGATTTAGCAAGATTAGTAGTTGCAACACGTGCTTTATTTTTAGCAATAAAGGTTTCTAGCTTTTCAATTTCCTTTTGTTGCTTTTCATAAGCAATAGCCTGATGACGAAGCTCTGTTTCATGTAAATTCATAAACAAGTCATAATTTCCACTATATCTTGTAAGAATTCCCTGTTCAAGATGATAAATGACATTAACGACATTATTTAAAAAAGGAATATCATGAGATACTAGAATAAAGGCATTTTCATAATTATTTAAATAATTAGTTAGCCATCTAATATGTGATTCATCAAGATAATTAGTTGGTTCATCAAGAATAAGAATCATCGGATTTTCAAGTAAAAGTTTTGTAAGTAATACCTTAGATCTTTGTCCACCTGATAATTCAGTTACATCCTTATCAAAGCCAATATCTCCAAGACCTAAACCATTTCCAACCTCTTCAATTTTACTATCTAGAGTATAAAAGCCTGATGATTCAAGTTCGGATTGAATTTCACCAATATCTTCAAGCATTAAAGCCATTTCTTCTTCTGATGCTTCCCCCATTTTTTCGTACATTTTATACATTTCCGCTTCCAAATCATACATATGAGCAAAAGCAGTTTTTAAAAACTCTCTAATTGTTAAGCCTTTTGTAAGCTTAGCATATTGATCTAAATATCCTGTTGTGATACGTTTACACCATTCAACCTTACCATTATCGGGAGTAATAGCACCTGTAATAATATTTAAAAATGTTGTTTTACCTTCACCATTTGCTCCTACAAGACCAATATGCTCACCCTTATTCATTTGAAATGTTGCATTATCTAAAATTGTTCTTTCTCCAAAACCATGAGAAACGTTCGTTACCTTTAAAACTGACATAGTCCACCTCTTCAACAAAAAAGATAATAACAAATTTGAAGGGAATTTTCAATTACTTTTTTTAAAATTAAATATTTCTTAAGTTTACTACAAATACTAATTATTAATCAAGATTATGAGTATTCAAATAAAAAAATAAGTCATCACATAACATCAAAATATTATTATATTTAATATTAAGGCTATCAATTAATTAAAAAATTTTTAAGTCAAAATTTCCTGTTTTACATAAAATGAATAATTCAATTCCAAAAATTAATAATGATGCAATAATAAAAAATATAACAATAACAATAAATGTTTTAGGCAATATTTATTCTCTGCTTGAATATACTCTTATTCCTTTATATTTGTTAAATGTATATTCAATATCAAATATTTTTGCAGGAAGTTTCTCTTCAATTGCATTAATTACTACAAATTTACCTTCCTTATTTTTAGAATATTCAGCCAATGAAATTAACCATGATTTAGAAATAATAATTACTATTATTCCTACAAATAACAATGCAATTCCAGTTAGCAGCAAATTATTCAATGCAATTGATGCAGTTACTAGAGAAATCAGTGTTATACATAGTGATTTAAATTTCTCGCTCATAACATTTCGACGTTCAATCAAATTTTCAGATGTTTGTATCATTAATTCATATTGCTTCAATAATATATCATAGTATTCTTTTTTAATTCAATATTATCATCAAAATTATTAGTTGTAAATAAATTCTCAGTAGACCAATTTGCATATTCTAAAACTATTTCTTTCCCCTTTTTAAAATCAAAATTCTTATAATTTTTATCATTTATATTATTTTCAGGATAATCATACCCGAATAATTGAGATGCTACATCTTCATTATCATTTATAATATTATTATCTAAATTATAGTTTTTCAAATATTCTTTAATTTCAAAATTATTCTTAGAATAAACTGTAATAATTTTTCTTTTAAATTTTTTTGCAAGATTAAGTTCCCATTTAATGTTTCTTATATCTTTAGAATTCAATATAGCTTCATTATCATAAAAAAATAAAACAAAGTTGCATTCTCCCATTTTCTTTTTAGCAATTTTTTCCCAATCATAATATTTCTTCAAATCATGGTAATCAAATTTAAAAAAAGCAATATTTTTATTTGCATTTTATATTTCATTTAGTCTTGCATCAACAGCTTCTCCCATCGAAAACTTATAAATGACGTAGATATTTGTATTTTCATTCTTCATAACTAATTCATCTTATTTTCTACTTTTTAATTCTTTACAACTTTTTTATTTTACATTTTTTCTAACATAGTATACTTAGTTTTTCATATATAGTAAAAAAAACACATTTCTTGTATAAAAAATAGGAATGTGTTTTTTCTATATTAATAAAGATTATTTTTTAATTACTTAGGTTGCTTACCAATATAAGCTAAAATTCCACCATCAACATATAAAATATGTCCATTTACAAAGTTAGAAGCATCAGATGCTAAGAAAATAGCTGGACCTTGTAAATCTTCTGGCGTACCCCAACGAGCAGCTGGAGTCTTAGCAATAATGAATTGATCAAATGGATGACGTGATCCATCTGGTTGAATCTCACGAAGTGGAGCAGTTTGTGGAGTTGCAATGTATCCAGGTCCGATACCATTGCATTGAATATTGTGCTCACCATATTCTGAGCAAATATTCTTAGTAAGCATTTTTAAACCACCCTTTGCAGCAGCATATGCAGATACAGTTTCACGACCAAGCTCTGACATCATTGAACAAATGTTAATAATCTTTCCATGACCTTTCTTAATCATACCAGGAATACAAGCCTTTGATACAATAAATGGTCCATTTAAGTCAATATCAATTACGCGACGGAAATCAGCAGCTGACATCTCGCACATAGGAATACGCTTAATAATACCAGCATTATTAACAAGAATATCAATAATACCTACTTCTTTTTCAACTTGAGCAACTAAAGCATTAACCGCATCTTCATTAGTTACATCACAAACATAACCATGAGCCTTAATACCAATTTCTTCGTAAGCCTTAAGTCCTTTATCTACTAATTCTTGGTTAATATCGTTAAATACAATTGTTGCACCACATTTAGCATAAGCTGATGCAATCGCAAAACCAATACCATAAGATGCACCAGTTACAAGTGCAATCTTTCCACTTAAAGAAAAGCTATTTAAATCTGTCATTTATATTTCCTCCTAATTTTACTTTAAATCTGTTGTTTTAATATTATCCATATCATCAAATTCTTGATTTTCACCACACATTGCCCAAATAAATGAGTAATTTGATGTACCAATACCTGAATGAATTGACCAGCTTGGTGAAATAACAAGTTCTTCATTTTTCATTACAATGTGGCGAGTTTCATCCTTTGTTCCCATCATGTGGAAAACAACGTTATCTTGAGGGATATTGAAATAGAAATAAACCTCCATACGACGTTCATGTGTATGACATGGCATTGTGTTCCAACCAGAACCTTCTGCAAGTTCAGTCATTCCCATTGCAAGTTGACATGATTTACAAACATCTGGGTGAATATATTGATTAATTACACGCTTATTTAAAGTCTTAGCATCACCACAAGGACGATGATTTGCCTTTTCAAAATCAATATAGTATGTTGGATATGTTGTGTGAGCAGGACATGATGAAATATAAAATTTAGCAGGATTTTTAGCATTATCTGATGCAAATACTACATCACGAGTTCCCATTCCTACATACATTCCATCCTTACTTTTAACATTGTATACCTTGCCATCAAGAGTTACTGTACCATTTCCACCAATATTAATGATACCAAGCTCACGACGCTCAAGGAAATAATTAGCACGTAATTCGTCACATGTTTCAAGCTTTAAAGCCTTATGAACAGGATAAACTCCACCTGAAATAATACGATCTTGATGAGAATATACTAATGAAATCTCATCTTCAACAAAAACATCTTGCTTTAAATAATGTCTTCTTAAATCTTCAGTTGTATAATACTTTGAATCATCAGGATGATTAGCATAACGAACTTCAATTTTCATTTTATTTTCCTCCACTTTTTTTATAACCTAATTTATTAGAAATAGTTTTAGAGGCTTTTATTAGGTCACTTATTAATTCCTCAGAAAAATCAAAATCTATGGGAGCTTTATAGGTTAATGCTCCGCAACATCTTGATTCAAAATTATAGATAGGAAAGCTTAAGGATTTAAAATTAATATCCTCTTCCTTAAAATCTTCTGTATATCCTTTTTGTATTGCAACATCAAGGTTACCTTCAAGCTCCTCTTTATGAACAATTGTATAAGGAGTTACAAGCTCTAAATCAATTGGCTTATAATTTTGGAAATATTTATCAAATGCCAAATAACATTTGCCAATTGAATTTGTATGAATAAAAGAAATGCTACCTCCTATCTCGAAGGTAGCAATCTTACTTTCATCATTTTCGTATTTATGTACATAAACAATATTATTATCTACCCTTTTAGTAACAATAAGAAGATTTCCGTATTTGTTACCAAGATTTTTAACAATAGGCTTACATACCGTAATCAAAGATGAGTTCTTCTGATAGGCTTGACCGATAGCATATATTTTAGAACCTATTACGTATCTTTTTGATACCTCATCCTTAAAATATACTGCATCAGCCTTATATAATGCTTGAAGGAAATCAAAGGCAGTTGATTTAGGAATCCCAAGCTCCCTACTTATTTGTGATAGGGTGATTCCATTAGGATTTTTAGAAATTAATTCCAAAATTCTAAGGATTCTATCAACTGACTTATTATCATTCATAAGTTAATTAACGTTGTACACGTCCGTTTGCGCTACCACCAGCTAAAGCTTCAACTTCCTTAACAGAAACTAGATTGTAGTCACCATTAATTGTGTGCTTTAATGCAGATGCAGCAACAGCGAATTCAAGAGCTTCACCTTGAGTAGCCTTAGTCATTAAACCATAAATTAAACCACCAGAGAATGAATCTCCACCACCAACACGGTCAATGATTGGGTTAATATCATAGCGCTTAGACTCATAGAATTCTTCACCATCATAAATTAATGCCTTCCAACCATTATGAGTAGCTGATAAAGACTCACGAAGTGTAGAAACAACATACTTGAATCCAAATGTTTTTGCCATTTGCTCGAAAATCTTGTGGTAACCTGAAGCATCAGTATTTCCACCTTCAACGTCTGCATCTGGTTTGAATCCTAAGCAAAGCTCAGCATCCTCTTCATTACCAATACAAACATCTACATACTTCATTAATGGCTTCATTACAGAAATAGCTTTTTCTGAAGTCCAAAGCTTCTTACGGAAGTTAAGGTCAACTGAAACAACTACATTATTCTTCTTTGCAGCAATTAAAGCTTGCTCTAGGCATAATGCAGATGCATCAGAAATTGCAGGAGTAATTCCTGACCAGTGGAACCAACCAGCATTCTTGAAAATTGCATCGAAATCAAAATCAGCAGGAGTTGCCTCAGCAATTGCTGAATGAGCACGATCATAAACTACTACTGATGGTCTCATTGAAGCACCAGTTTCAGAATAATAAATACCAATTCTATCACCACCACGAGCGATATATTGAGTATCAACACCATAACGGCGTAAAGAGTTTAAAGCTGCTTGACCAATTTGGTTATCTGGTAGCTTAGATACGAAGCAAGCATCAAGACCATAGTTTGCACATGATACAGCAACGTTAGCTTCTCCTCCACCAAAAATAATATCGAATTGATTAGCTTGAACGAAACGAGTGTTAGCTGGAGTAGAAAGACGAAGCATAATCTCGCCCATTGTTACTACTCTTTTAGAATTGAAAGTTAAATTTTTCATTTATAAATCTCCTTAAAATAATTAGTCTTCAATTTTAATCTTAAATACGCACTTTTCAACAGTGCCACCATTTACATCACATTTTGCAAGATGAATATCTTCAGTATAAACTAAAGCAAAGCCTTCTTCAAGAATAAAGAAAACGCCTTGATCTGCACTATATTTTGTAACATCCTTTTCAGGATTATATGGTGTTGTAACCTTTAATGTTGGATTTGAAATATCTGTATAAGCAAAATATTCCTGTCCCTTTAAAACAACCTGAAGATCCATATACTTCTCATGATTTTCAAAGAAGCAATCCTCAAGTGGCTTTGCAACATAAGTATCGCGATTAACATATACATTGTCGCCATCGATAATTGTTTTTCCCTTAGGAAGTGCTAATAGGTCATTATTAAGAATATAATCAATAGCTGTATCTATATTCTTAGAAATTCCCTTATATCTACTAATATTTTTTAATTTTCCAATAATCATTTTCCTACCTCTGAACCTCTGCAGTTCCATTAGATGCCATAAACTGTTCAATATCCTCGCAAGAAAGAACACAAGCATCACCATAAATAGTATGCTTAAGTACTGATGTATTTAAGCCATATAAAACTGCATAATGTGGATCATTATAATCCTTTAATAAGCCGTGAATAACGCCTGATGCAAATGCATCTCCACCACCAATTCTATCATAAATCATAAAACGAATTGGATTAGTTAATTCAAATGTATCCTTACTATAATAATAGCCAGCTAAAGAGTTGTCAGTTGAACTATAAACTACTCTATCAGTACCAAATACATAAGATAAGCCATATTTTTCAATCATTTTAGGGAATACATTTAATCTCTTTTCATGCATAGACTTATCCTCTAAGCCATCATCAAGAGGGATTTCAAGGATTGTATTGCAATCATAGAATGAAGCAAAAACAACGTCAACATATGGCATCATTTTCTTATACCAAGGACGAGCCTCTTCAATTGTCCATAATTTTGCACGATAATTGAAATCAAATGAAACCTTAACACCATGCTCATGGCAATACTTAGCAGCTTCTACTGCAAATTTCGCTACACGCTCATTAAGTGCAAGGGAAATTCCAGATACATGGAACCATGTTGCATCACAAAATACCTCATCAAAGTCAAACTCTGATAAATCGATTCTTGTAATTGCACTATGTTTACGGTTATATATAACCTTACTAGGTCTTCCACCAAATCCTGTTTCTAGGAAATAAATACCTAAAATTGTTGAACCACGTACAATATAATCAGTGTTAACACCATGCTCCATTAAATGAGCAATAGCGCCATCACCAAGCTGATTTGGAGGAAGCTTAGACATAAAATAAGTCTTATGTCCCATATGAGACAAGGCAACTGCAACGTTAGCCTCTCCTCCTCCATAATTAGCAAGATATGAATGGGTCTGGTTAATTGTTTGATGATCTGGAGTAGATAATCTTAGCATTATTTCTCCAAATGTGATGATTTTTTCTTTTTTAGCCATAGAACCCTCCAAAAAAGCTTTATTATTACTTAGCTAATGAAGCCTTAGCTTTCTTGAATTCTTCAACAAACTTCTTAGCAGTTTCAGTTACTAAATCGAAATCGCCAGTCTTTGCTCCCTTATAAATAGCAGAACCTGCAGATACAGCAACAGCTCCAGCCTTTACCCAGTCAGCAACGTTATCAAGGCTAACACCACCAGATGGCATTAAGCTAGCATAAGGGATTGGTCCCTTAACATCCTTAATAAAGCTTGGTCCTAAAATATCGCCAGGGAATACCTTAACTACATCTGAACCATAAGTCATAGCTTGTACAACCTCTGTTACAGTTTGAGAGCCTGGTACATAAGGAACTTGATATCTATTGCACATAAGTGCTACTTCCTTATTGAATGAAGGTGCAACGATAAATTGAGCACCAGCTTCAATAGCACCCTTACAAGTTTCAGGGTCAAGTACTGAACCAGCACCAATTAATACTTCCTTATTATCTGCATACTTAGCAACTAAATCTTCAATAATTCTACGAGCACCTGGCACTGTATAAGTTAATTCAATTGAAGTAACTCCACCCTTAATGCAAGCATCTGAAATCTTAATTGCTTCTTCAGCATTTTTACCTCTAACAACGGCAACAACACCAGCTTTAGAGATTTGATTTACAACATCAA
>ENA-OPMG01000019-OPMG01000019.1-human-gut-metagenome-genome-assembly--contig:-NODE-19-length-95559-cov-26.608875_pt1 | contig 95559 bp, 94 predicted proteins | sample MGYA00241522_ERZ501741 | MGnify/ENA primary metagenome ERZ501741 (study PRJEB25962, sample SAMEA2042616) | human gut metagenome | biome: human gut; feature: human-associated habitat; material: faeces...
GGAATTTTAAATTTAATTTTTTTTTTTTATTTTTTTTTTTTTGATTTTTTTTTTGATTCATAGTCATGAGCAGTATATACACCAACCCCACCTCCCCCATCACTTAGCCAGTGGGGTTCCACCCCCTATGGTTAAACAATTTATTCATTAACAATTTAATCATTTACATTATGAACAATCAGTTAAAATTCCATGAGACATTGACAGTTGAACAGTTTAAAGCAGCTCAACATGTAGACAAAATCCAAGTGAAACAGAATCCTAAGACCAACAAGCTGTTCTTCACATTTGGTGCTAAGACAGGAGCAGTTGCAGTGAAGGGTATTCCTGCACATCCAATGGTGTCAAATGTTGAAGCACCTGATGGTAGCTCATTCTGGCTTCTGCATGAAGAAGGCACAGGTGGTGCTCCAGTGTTGGCAACATTCTAATGGAGGAGGGCATTTGCCCTCTTTCTGTTCTATTCTTCTGAGCATTAATAGTATCTTTTAAGCATTAATAGTATTATGGACAAGATAATTTAGTTAGATGGTCATACATCAAAGATTTCAAGTGAAGAAGCATGGAACAAGCAATATACCAAGGATAATAATTGGTTCTTGGAACATGCTGGTTCTACCTTTATCTGGATAACTAATTGCTGGATGGAAGTATAAAATACTACATACTCTCCTACTATTATTCCTTATTCTCTTCTGGAGTATAGATAGTAGTGGGAGAGTTTCTATGTTTGAAGATAGTAAGTTGTAGGCTTTAAGTAGTCAATCTTATTGCATTAGAGCTTGTATTAGAGTGCATGAAGAATAGTATCTCAAATACCCTTTCTTTACTCTTTCTTTCTATGTTTGTTGATAGTGTGAAAGTGTGGAAGATTGGATTTTAGTTTTCAAAAAATCCCAATACACATCATGCCACATTCAAAGACATGTCAAAAAGAAAAAGAGGAGTAATAGAATAACTGGATTTACTGGTTACATTGTTAGACTAAACAGTGCTTTTAGTTTAATTGGACCACAAAAAGGCATATAACAAGCACACAGTAAGCATACCAATGGGCTAATTCAGGCAATCAGATGTGAATAATAATAGCATTTGACAGAACACATGCCATTAAAATGTGTTAAGAGAGAACTATTATATAATTAGAATAACTAACAAGAATAAGATATATGATGGGTATTGACAGTATTTATGACATTGGTAAAGAGAGAAGCCACTTCTGTTATAGTTCCAGAAGGAGAAGTAAAGAAGATTACTGTTCACAGTAAACTGGCTATTGTAGCTAAATACTTCAATGGTCCTGTAGTAGAGACATTGAATGGTGTTGGTGTGTATCAACATAATACTGTTCAATATGCAGGAGTAGTTTATTTCAAGAATCAAGAGGATGCCATTAAAGCTGTCAAGATATTAGGTGAAAGTATCAAGGATTTATTTTAAATATGTGTTTATAAAGGATTTCATTTTATTTATGTTTTTAGAGTAGCTCATGTTGTGAAACACAGCTACTCAAACTGCCCTCATAGTTCAGTGGATAGAACAAGAGTTTCCTAAACTTTAGACAGAAGTTCGAGTCTTCTTGGGGGTACTCAATTTTAGTTCGGGCAATAGTAATATTGCTACAGGAGACTGGTATGTGAATATAGGTCTCCTTTTGTGATGTCTCCATAGTTCAAGGGAAAGAACAATAGTCTTCTAAACTATATATCTGAGTTCGAGTCTCAGTGGAGATACAATGGGGGATTTAGCTCACTATTTCTACTAAGCAGAGGCAACCTAAAGGAAAGCAAAATGTGATGCTGGTAGGTAAGCTACTGTTTCTTGTTTTAGCTTGCACCTTGTTCTTAGAAAAGAATCAAGGCAATAAAAGGGGGCATAATTTGGATTTGATTGCTGATTATTTGGTAAGAGAACATGCAGAGACAGTTGGAGAGACAACAAACAATTAACTGACAACACTTATAGAGTTGCTGCCTAGATAGGCTGAGCAGCACTTGCTTGGAAACAGAAAGGTGCAAAACAAGATTTCTTGCATAGATTAATGCAAGTGGTGGATTGTGTTGATTTCTGGTCAACCCCAGTGGATAACCAACCACATATCAAATAGGTAAGCATGTGAAATTCTTTTATTAAAGATTGGTAAGACTTGGGTTCGAGTCCCAAATGCTCCACACTTGTAAATGGTTTTGAAAGGGTCTGTGATACAATAAATACAGACCCCAATTGCTAATAGGTAAGCTATAAAGGGTGTTATGGGCTGTCAGATATTTCTACCTTGTAAATCACATAGAAATGACAAGAAGTAAATTCTAATAAACTAATAATATATGCGAGTGATTATTAATTCCTCTGTTATTGCAGATGGTATAGTAGATTTACAAGCAGACTGCTACAAGAATGGGGTACTATTATGTACAGAGTCCTTACTAAAAGCTACTCTTTTGGAGCAGCAATTAGTCTCTCATCACATTTCTTACACCAGATTTGGTGGAGAGAATGGTAAACAATTTGAAATTAACTGCAAATCAATTAGTGCATACAACACAGAAGTATGAAAAGCTTTGAATACTATGGCTTATTTCTCACAGAAGAGAGTAAGACTAAATTGAAAGAATGGTTGTGGTTACATGACTATGATTTCAATAATGATATCATAAAGGGAGTACTTCCCAATAACTGGTATTTAGACCATTGTACATTATTACATAGGTCTCAAAGAACAAGCAACTTCCTATTGGAAGATACTCTTGGTACTACATTAGTATTGCATGGTAACTTAAATCAGCCTTTAGAGATTAATGGTATTGGTGTATCAGATAAAGCTATGGCATTCAGATGTAATATACCAGAGAATCTATGTGCTAACAAGATTCCACACATAACTATATGTACATTCAATGGTGGTAAGCCAGTAGATAGTAATAATATTACCGAGTGGAAGGATATTGAACCAATTATTATTGAAACTAAACTTGAGAAGAGATAATAAATGTTGAACTAAAAAAAAAACATGACTCAGTTTGTATTTGAATTTATCCTTGTGGGATTAGTAGGAGGATTATTAGGAATCTTCTGGTGGTATGTAATACTCAAGAAATGGGTAAAGAAATCAGAAATGTATTGTGATATAGATGGGTGTCATACACCTAATATATGGCATAGATTCTTAGGTTTCATTGCTTATCCTCTTGGTTTCTGTATCTATTGTAGTACTACATGGATAACATTCTTCTTATGTGCATTATGGTTATACAACTGGCAATCATTACCAGATTGGAACCTAATAGTAATAGGAGTACTGGCTGCAACAGGTGTACAACATTTAGTAGTATGCTGTGCTTGTAGGTTCTTAATTTATAAACATCCTGATTTAGATGAAGACTACATTTGATTATGGCAATGATTATTTGCCTGAGATTTGGTATTAAGTGATAAAAAGAATGTTAAAGGTGGAAATATATTTGCATATATGAAACCTTTGACATATCTTTGCAGAGTGAAAAATAAACAAGATTAAATTTTAGTGTATGTGTTCTAAATTAAATCCAAACATTAAGCCAACTTCAAAGTTGGATACAGAAAGACTGGCTGGAGGTTCAGGTGCATTGGCAGCTAAACAGAGTAATGTATCATTATTGAGAAGAGCAGTGTTAGCTAATCTTCTTTGGGAAGATGTTGCATATATGGATGGTCTTAAAGTGGCAGAAGAAATCAAGAGGCTAATACCTTTGTGTCCTGCCATTGATGTGTATAATATTGCTCTTGAAGCAAGATTAATGCAGAAGCTGAGACACACACCACTGTTTATAGCAGTGGAAATGTGCAAATATCCTGAACATAAGTTATTTGTAGCTGACTTGTTGCCTAAGATTATTACAAGGGCTGACATGCTTACAGATTTCTTGGCATTATATTGGAAGGATGGTAAAAAGCCTATCTGTAACCAAGCTAAGAAAGGGTTAAGGGCTGCCTTTCATAACTTCAATGAATATAAGCTGGCTAAATATGACAGGAATGCAGCCATTAAGCTGAGAGATGTTATGTTCTTATGCAGACCTAAGCCAAACAATGATTATGAAACCAAGTTATTCAAGAAAGTAGCTGACAGAACTCTCACACCACCTGAAACATGGGAAGTGTTATTGTCTGCTGGTGAAGATAGGAAAGAGACTTGGACTAAATTAATCTTTGAGAATAAGATTGGTGGTCTGGCTATGTTGAGAAACATAAATAACATGAAGAAGGCTGATGTTGATAGGAGAGTTATTGTTGAGGGATTGACAAGACTTAAATCATCAATGTTATTGCCTCTTGACTTCTTGAAAGCTGAAAGAATGAATCCTGAGTTTAGTAGGGATATTGAAGATGCTATGTTGGAATCATATAAGAATCTACCTAAACTTCCAGGTAAAACCCTGTTTATAGTAGATGTCAGTGGTTCTATGGGTAGTCTTACTTCTGGTGGGTCACAATTCAACAGAATGGACCAAGCATGTGCAATGGCTATGTTAGCCATTAATCAGTGTGAAGACTATGAATTAGTAGCAACTGCTGGTGATGATTCTTCAAGAAAGCAAGCATCTGAACATATCAAATATCCTCAAAAGGGATTTGGTGTATTCGAGCAAATCATGTACACAAGACATAATATTGGTGGTGGAGGTATATTCACTAAACAATGTTTAGACTGGTGTAAAGCTAAGTTTAAAGGTGTTCATTTTGATAGAATCATCATTTTCTCAGATTCACAGGATGTAGACCATATCTATAATAGTTCTATCCTTCCTGAGCCTTTTGGTACTTACAATTATATTTGTGATGTGTCAGCACATACAAAGGGAGTGAATTATAGGGGTAGATGGACTGCTGAGGTGAGTGGTTGGAGTGAGCACTTTATCACTTACATAGCTGCTCTTGAGGGATTACAAAATTCATTTGAGGAAAATGCTTAAACTATGTAAGGTTTGTGGTGAATATAAGAAGTCCAAGGGATGTTGTTTATGTGGAGAGTCTGACCCAGCTTGTTTAGATTTTCATCATTTGGACAGTGAGGAGAAAGAGTTTGAAATAGCTCAATTAACTCTAAGCAAATCCAAGATGGAAGAGGAAATAAGGAAATGTGTGGTTATTTGTTCTAATTGCCACAGAATAGTCTGTTAGTTGTTCTTACAACATTAACTTATAATGCCATTAGTGTATTACAGATTTACATCAATAAACTTTTAATTTATCTCGATTTATACAATCTGTTAAATGTTCTATGGCATTTTCTTATAAGGACATCATTAGTGAAGCACAGAGTTACTTCATAAATGGTTATATGGCAATATTACTCTTTGCACTATTCTATGATGTCTTTTATTTTATGGAGGGATAGCTCAGTTGGTAGAGCAGTTAGAAATCATACTTTAATCATGGTTCCACAGTAATGTGTTGGTGTAGAATAGAGTTACTTCAAAAGCATGTTGAAAGCTACGGGTCATTGGTTCAAGTCCAATTCCCTCCACAATTAAAACAAAATGGGGATGTGGTGAAATAAAAGCAAGTTTTATCCTCTTATGAATGTTCTCCCGAAGGGGTAGTGTATTATAAGAGTTACTTCAAGGTTTACACAATAGTTTTGGGTACTATCAAATAAAGGTTCGAGTCCTTTCATCCCCACACAAAGATTAGTGATATATAACACTTACTTCAATATTATACATAAAATAAAAGTAAATTAAAGTAAGAAAGGAGTAGATTTTTATATCAACTTATGCCCTTAGGGGCAACAATTTCAAAAGGTGTTGTAGAATATTCTATCTTTTAAAGGCTATCAGTTTAATTACTGGCAGCCTTTTCTTTTATACACATTCATGTGATAATAAGATATGTTTTACTAAAAAAAAAAACAACAATGAAAAATGGAAAGAGTGGAGCTGAGAGCTTCTCAGAAAGCATGAGAGAAAAATTAGGTCTTAACAATCCACTTCCTAAAGAAGTAATGGATAATTTGAGGGAAGGTGTAATTGACCTTGGTAAAAAGACAGGTGATACTGATGCAGAAGATGTGTTAGATAACTGCCTTATTGAATCAAAAAGATTAAAAGATGACCAAAGTAAGGCTATTGTAATTACTTATCTACTTGGTACTCTGCCTATGGACTTGCAGAAATTCATTGCAGAACAACAGCAAAGGATTGTTGTAGGTATTGCAGCTAAGAATTTAGCAGGTGAAGGTCCAGAAGCCATGTTGGGTATGCTTCTTATGAGAGCTATGCTTGGTAATAAAGATTCAGATGAATAATGAAATCAAAGTAAGTCTCAGTGTCACATTACAAGGTAGTGTGATGCTGAGCCAAGAGCAGGCTAAAGCTCTTGAGGAAGAAAAAGTAGGCACAGGTTATGATACTTTCTCTATGAGAGTAGAAGGTAAGAAGAGTGATGGTAAGAAGGATATTCAAACTATTACTGTAAAAACCAGAAAGTGTAAACCTGCTGGTCAATCACTCAATCTTAGTATGGATGCTTATGAGTACATGATAGGAAAAGAAGCTCCTTACTTTGTTAAACCCAGAGATTGGGAGAAACTTACTAAGAAACAGAGGCTTGAAGCACATCTCAAAAGGATATGTGAAGAGCTTGGTGGAGTAAGTTTCACCTATGCTGTATTGGATAATTAAATCATTTATGGTGTAGGTAGTATGTTATTTGTATCAATTATAGTAGGATTGTTAGGTATTATCTTACTAATAAAGACTTTTGTTAGGTACCACCCTTATTTTGACTTAATCACAAGCTATAACAAGTATATACTATTGCTATGGTATGATAAGGATGGTGGAAGAACTTACATAAAACTATTGGAAATATGAGCAAAGGGAGAGTTTTAACTAAGAAGAAGTGGAGAAATGGGCAAAGAAGAAAACCAAAGAATACCTATAGAAGTTTCAAGTTTCCAGGAACAAGCAGGTTCCATAAAGAGTTTGATGGAGTTCACTTGTCTATGAGAGATTCTTGGAAGATACCTATTGATTTAGAATGGACAAAGTATTAGAATTTATGATGAATATAATTAAAGGTTCAATATGGATAGTGGCATTCATATTAGGAATTAACTTATCTTTTGAGATGATTTCACAAGCCAACACAATGGAGAACATTGTAGGATTCTTCTTATTAGTATTAATATTCTTGGTTTCCTACAAGACCAAATGTTTTACAACAATAAATTTAAAAAGAAAACATGAAAAGTAAGTTTTTAATTGGGCTGTTAATAGCCTTTATGGGGATGATAAGTCTATTATCTTGTGAGAGAATTGATGCTGGACATGAAGGTATTAAAGTAAGCCTTTATGGGGATGATAAGGGAGTTGGAGAAGCTGCTCTTGTCACTGGTAGAGTGTGGTACAATCCTTTTACTACTGAGATATATGAGTATCCTACTTATGTGAGAACAGTAGATTATGCTCCATTTACAGTTAATGCCCAAGATGGGTCTGAGTTTACAGTTGACCCTACTGTATCCTTGAAGATTATGGATGGTAAGTCTCCAGAAGTATTCAAGAAGTACAGAAAGCAGCTTGATGATGTTATTACAGGAACTCTGCTTAACTATGTAAAGGATGCCTTTAGGATACAGCTCAATAGTTTTACTACTGATTATATAGTAAGTCATAGGGATAGTATAGAGAAATCCATTGAAAAACATCTTAGTGAAGCATTGCATAAGGAAAACTTTCAGTTGGAACAGTTGACATCTGGTCTCAAATATCCTCAGACCATTGTAGATGCTGTAAATGCCAAGAATAAGGCTGTGCAGGAAGCAATGAGAGTGCAGAATGAAGTAGCTGTAGCTAAGGCTGAGGCAGAGAAGTTAATTGTAGCTGCTAAGGCTGAGAAGGAAGCTAATCAACTTAGAGAACAAGCTCTTACTCCAGCAATTCTTGAGAAGATGTGGATTGAGAAATGGGATGGAAAGTTACCAGTATATGGTCAAGTTCCTACAATATTTAAAGACATAAGTAAATAGTCATGACTTGGTTTATTATTGGTATAATTCTTACTATAATAATAGTGGGTATTATGAAAGATACCCATTTTAAATGCTATAATGGGATGAAGGTTGTGGAGGAGTCTGAGGTAAGAATACCCTTGTGGTTTTTTATCATGATTCTTCTTGTTGAACAAATTCCTGTTCTTAACATTTTACTGTTTTTGACTTTTCTTGTAGCATATTTCATATTTTCCAATATGAAGCCAGAAATGTATCTTGTTAAGTATATCCCAAGTTTAAAGGGGGAGACTTATGTAGGAAAGATTGTGATTAAAATTAAAAAGCTCTTATGCACTGAAATATAGAGCTTTCTTTCAAGTTATAGTATGAAACAAAAAGTAATTAATATTCTTATGCTCTTACTTATTGGTGGTCTATATGGTTTATACTATATGGACTACCAAGAGGAGCACAAGGAACCTGAAAAGGTGGATGTGTTGAGATTGGAACAACCAGAGTTCTTACTATCAGAGGCTCCTGATGATTATCTTATGGAGGCTTTAGAGTATTATAATGTTAAACATAAGAACATTGTATATGCTCAGGCTATTCTTGAGACAGGTCATTTCAGGTCTAAGGTCTGCAAAGAGTACAATAACTTATTTGGACTCTACAATAGTTACAAAGGTGATTATTACAAGTTTGACCACTGGAGTGAGAGTGTGGTTGCCTATCTCAATTACATACAATATAGATACAAACCCCCGGATGATTACTATCAATTTTTGATTAAAATAGGTTATGCGGAAGACCCGCAATATGTAGAAAAACTAAAGAATATAGTAAAGAGATATGAATAGAGAACAGGCTCAGGAAGAGATAATGAATATAAGGAGTAATTCTATACTCTGTGAGTTACCTACCAGTTACTAAAATATTTATACTATTGCGTAGTTCATATATTTGTCATATCTTTGTAGAAATACAAAGAATGATTAAATATGGAAAAGAAAAACAATGGTAAAGTATCAGGTGTTTATTGCATAATCAATATTCTTAATAATAAAAAGTATATTGGTAGTAGTAAGAATATCTATAGTAGATGGTTTAAACATAAAGCTAATTTAAGAGGAAATTATCACCCTAATTCTTATTTACAAAATGCTTGGAATAAGTATGGTGAAGAGAATTTTCATTTCATCATATTGAAAAAGTGTCCAGAAGAATGCCTTTTAGAGACTGAACAGAGTTACATAGATAATTTAAAGCCTGAATATAATATTATGTTGGAGGCAAAAAGAACTACTGTAACTGAGGTTATTAGAGAGCATATAAGTGAAGGAGTTAGAAAAGCTATTAGTGAAGGAAGAATGCCTTTGAACCCTATGATTGGGAAGAAGATGTCTCCAGAACATTTAGCTAAATTGCCTCAAAATCAGAAAGGATATAAATGCCCAAAAAGGCAGAAAGGGGTTTATGTTTATGATTTAGATATGAATCTGGTTAGTAAATATAACACCTTAAAAGAAGCAGGAGATTTTATTGGTGTTGCCTTTCAGGTTATAAGTTATGCTGTGTTAAAGAGTAAGTCACACAAATGTAAAAATTATTATGTATTCAGAGAAGAGCAAAATAGACAGGAAGGAAATACAGAAGGAAATTCTTGAGATAAAATCTCAAAGCATCTTGCTTCAATTACCTACTTCCTTTGGTAAATCTAAGATAGGCATTGATTTGGCTTTAAGGGATAACCCCAGTAGCATACTTATAGTAATCCCAAGATTAGTCTTGATAAATAACTGGAAAGAGGAGTTTATCAAATGGGGACTTGAATCTTGGCTTGAAAGAGTACAATTCAGTACTTATGTAGGATTGAATAAACATGTAGAGGAAGAATGGGATGTAGTCATCTTTGATGAAGTGCAACACATGTCAGAAAGATGTAGAGAATTTGTATCTACAATGGAGATACATCATTCTATCATGCTTTCAGCTACAGTTACCAGAGATATGAAGTGGGAACTAAGTCAGTTGTTTCCTGATTTACACATTTATACAGTGAAGATGAAGGAGGCTATAGACAATGAAATCCTTCCTGACCCAAGAGTGTTCCTTATCCCTCTTGAACTTGATAATACACATGCTGTACATACTGTGATTGAGCATCCTAAGGCTAAGATTGTCAGGGAATGTCTGTATAAGGACAGATGGCAGTATCTTAAGGATAAATCTATTCAAGTGCATATTAAATGTACTGAATTACAGTATGTGATAGAGTTAGGAAACAAGATAGAGTTCTGGAAGAGGCAATATATGAGAACAAGAAATGAAGGAGTAAAGACAAAATGGTTATTCCTTGCAGGTCAAAGGCTCAAATTCCTTTCACAATTAAAGAACCCTATTATCTTATCTCTTCTGGAGAAGCTGAAATCAGAGAGGGTACTCACATTCTGTAGCTCTATTGAGCAGACAGAAATATTAGGGGAAAACTGTATTAACAGTAAGAACAAAGAATCCTCTATGGTACTTGATATGTTTAATCACAAGAAGTTGGACCACATTACAGCATGTAATATGCTGAATGAAGGTATGAACCTTGTAGATTGCAGAGTTGGTTTATATGCTAATCTGAACAGCAGTGATATTATCATCAAACAAAGATTGGGTAGAATACTCAGGCACAAAGACCCCATCATTATTATCCCATACTTTAGTGGTACAAGGGAAGAGGAGTTAGTTGAAAAGATGCTTGAGGACTATAATCCAGAGTTGGTTGTAAAAACAAATTTAAGTGAAATAAAAGTATGAGAAACAGAGTTAAAATTACTAAAGCAAGCTACATTGTAAATCCTGAGAAGAAGGTGGTAGTTTGTGTTCTGGAGTGTGACATGCAGTTGCAGAAACATCCTGCATGGATTGATATTTATCCCAAAATGTGGGATAATCTTCCACTTGTAGACCTTGATGGCACATTCAAGGTAAGAGCTATTGCAAGATGCAATGAGGAAGATGCCTTCAATGAAGAGGTAGGTAAGAGGATTGCAGAATCCAGAGCAAAAGGTAAAGCATTTGCTACTGCTGCAAAGGTTTACAGAGAAATTGAGAAATATTTCTTGAACTGTGCTGCACTTGTGAATGAATCTGTGGAGGCTTGTGAACAGACTGTGAAAGTTGAGGAAGCTCATGTTGAATTGCTGATTGGAGAGTAGTATGACAATCTCATTGAATGACAAGGTTATTAAAAAGAGTGGGGTTTCTCTTGGAGAGGTCTTACTTATGATAGCCATTCAAAACAATGTAGATTTCAATGCTGCTGAAAGTGAGTTGAAGAAAAAAGGACTTATTAGTACAAGTTATGATAGGGAAACACATCTTCCTGTAGGGTTATTTGTTACTTCTACAGGGAATAATGTGGTAAATAATATCATTCTTGACTCTGATAAGTCTGTGGGGACTGATGACTTCAATCAAAGAATTGAAGCATTAGTACCTCAACTTCAATCCATTTATCCAGAAGGAAAGAACTTTAACAATCAGTATTGGAGAGGGAATAAAACTGACATTAAGAGGAAGTTACAGACTTTCTTTAAGAAGTATGGGAATGATTACACTGATGAACAAATCATTAATGCAACTCAAGCCTATGTTTCTGGCTTCAATGGGGAATATAAGTTCATGAGATTACTTCAATATTTCATTTGGAAAGAAGAAGTGAAGGATGGTACTAAAGTGCCTATCTCAGAACTGGCTAACTATATTGAGAATGAAGGTCAAACAGACTCCCTTACTGATAATTGGACAACTACATTGGTTTAAGCTATGGAAGAGAAGGATTCATTTGATAGGGCACTGGAGAAGTTAATACTCCGAAGGCAGAGAATATTGGATGGCAAGATAAATTGTATTCCATTGTCTTTCCCAAGATTAAGAGTGTGGCTCCCCGGAATAGAGAAAAGAAGGTATAACATTATTACTGCAAATCAAAAGGTTGGTAAATCAAAACTTGCTGACTATATGCTTGTTTATGAACCCTTCTTCTATGCAATTGAGCACCCTGACCAACTAAGGTTGAAGATACTCTATTTTACCCTTGAAATGGGTAAGGAAGAAAAGTTCTATGAATTCTTATGTCACCTGTTATTCAGGCTTGATAGAATAAGAATAAGTCCAACTGACTTGAAGAGTACTTCTGCTGATAGACCAGTTCCTCAAGAGATATTAGACTTACTTGCATCTGAAAGGTATGTAACATATATTCAGAAGTTCAAGGAGACTATAATCTATATTGACTCTGAGAGAAATCCTACAGGAATCAACAAGTATTGTAGGAATTTTGCTTTGAGTAGAGGAAAGTTCCACTTCAAGAAGGTTATCATGAAGAATGAAGCTGGACTTGAGGAGGAAAGAGAGGTTATAGACTTTTATGAACCAGATGACAAGGATGAATATGTTGAAATTATCTTAGACAACTATTCAAATCTGATGTCAGAAAGTGGTATGAACAAAATGCAGACTATTGAGAAGATGAGTAAGTATTTCATCACTCAGAGAGACCAGTTTGATTTCAATATCACTGCAATCCAGCATCAAGCTCAGGCTCAGGAAGGAATTGAGAATCAGAAGTTGAATAAGATGATGCCTTCATCAGATGGTCTTGCAGATTGTAAGACTACCACCAGAGATGCAAATCTGGTGCTTGGTTTATATAGTCCATTTAAGTATGGTCTAAGGGAATATGAAGGTTATGATGTGACCAAATTCAAAAACAATATAAGGTTTATGCAGGTTATTGAGGATAGAGATAATGGAGCAGGAGGTCAAATATGTCCATTGTTCTTTGATGGAGCAGTGAGTACATTTACTGAGCTTCCACTACCCAATAATAAGCCTGAACTGGAAAGGTGTCTTGAATATATTGAGACAGTTGTAAGAAGGAGGACTAACTGTACTTTCATGAATGTCTCTATAAGAAAAGCCAGAATAAGGAAGTGGAAGATGAATTTGCATAGGTTGATTAAATTGATTACCTTTGCAGACTAAATTTTTAAATAAGAAGAATGAAAGCATTGATTTTAGCTAAGTCAGGCTTTGGTAAATCAACCTCTATTGGAGAGATACCAGAGCTTGGATTGAAAGGGTTAGACCCTAAAGTGACTTATTTGATAAGTTGTGTGAATAAGCCCTTGCCTTTTAGAGGGGGTGGAAGTAAGTATCAAGTTACTACTCTTAAGGAGATTGGTAAAGGTAACAGGATTATAACCAATGATGCGAAAGAAGTTGCTCAAATCATTGAGATGTTAGCCAGTCCTCAATCCCCATTCACCAATATAGTACTGGATGATATGAATTATATCAGTCAGGATTTCTATATGAAGAATGCAATGAAAGGTGGTTGGGACACTCCTAAACAGATTGGTTATGGAATGGGGTTAATCTTTGATGCAATCAATCTTGTGCCAGAAAATAAGAACATGATTTGTCTTGCTCATTATGAGGAATATAAAGACAAGAATGGTGATAGTATCTCTTATAAATATAAGAGTACTGGTAACATGGTTGATTCATATATTACTCCTGAGGGTAAGTTTGAAGTGGTTCTTTATGGTAAATCTTCCTTTGATTCCAAAGAGAAGAAATCCATCAGAGAATTTGTTACCAATGATGATGGAGTATATCCTGCAAAGAGTCCTGTTGGCATGTTTCCTCTATATATTCCCAATGACTTGGGTCTTGTAGTTGAGAAAGCACAGGAATATTATGGATAGGGATGAAGTAGTCAGGATTAGTAGGCTTGTAGCCTTTGGTGGACTGACTGGAGAAGATGCTGCCAATCTTCTATTAGATTATTGCACTGAGCATGGTAAAGACCCTAAATTGTCTGTAACTTTTATACAGACTATTATGGGAATAGGTATGCTCCAGCCATATTTACTGGAAGCATTAGAGTATTATGAGAAGAAGTACACCATAAATAAATTACAAAGTAAACCCAATAATATGGGACAAAGACAAATAATTTTAATAAATTAAACATTATGAATAGAGAATTATCAAGATTTGAGCTTGCAATTGTAAAGAGAACAGCTCAGAACACTAAGAGTTTGAGAACCAAAAGAGACAAACTTGTAGAGAAGATTGAGAAAGCACAGGAAGAACTGGGTGTAATCAATGAAGCCATTGAAGGCTTTGAAGCTCCTATCAAGACTATGACTGGTGGTTTCACTTCTGAGGAAGTTCTTGCTGGTATCATGGCAGTAGCAGAAGCAACAGAAGCAGCTCCAGAAGGAGAAGTTTCAGAAGAGGTTGTAGGAGAGGTAGAAGTACCTGCATCTGAGGCAGTTGCATTGGCAGAAGAGGCAGCACCTGCAAATCCATTTGGAGAGGTGGCAGATGAAATGCCTTTCAAAGATTAATCACTAAAAATCAGTAATTTAAGATGAAGAATTTAAACAAAAGTTTCATGGCTGTTAAGGTAGGTAAAGAATCAGTTGAAGGTTCTTTCAAGATGTACAAAGGTATGGCTGCATTCAATATTGTAGCTGTAAATCCTACTAAGGCAGAATTAGAAGCTCTCACAGGTAGAGAGATTGAGAATGACCCTGAATATGTTGGTAAAACTGATGAAGGTAAGGAACAGGTAAGGGTGGTATTCTATGCAAAGACTGCTCCTGATGCTAAGTTGAACAATGGTATTGAGTTGCTTATTCCTATCAGCTTCATGCTGACTAAGGATTATAAGGTTGGTCAGACAAGTGGTAAATGCCAGATTATTGATAAGTTTGGTAGAACTGCATGGGCTACAAAAGAGGAGCTACAGTCCAAGTCTATTCCACAATACTCTTCTGGACCAGCCAATATCAGTGCTGACTATAGACCTGCATGGCAGGGTGAGGAATTCTTGGTTGACTTCCTTATTCAGTGGTTGAATATTCCTAATCCTTCCAACTATAAAGATGGTAAGTGGATTATGAAGGAAGACCCCTCTGACAGTGAGGTTTCTCTGGATATGGCAGCTCTGTTCAAGGGTGATGTAAAAGAGCTTAAAGAGCTTGTTACTCTTGCTGCAGCATATACAGTTAAAGGTGCAGTAGGTATCAGAACTGTAGATAATGAGAATGGTACAAGACAGTATCAGGCTGTATTTACAAGGAAGTTTGCTAAGAATGCTGTAACAGATTACAGTAGGATTGATGCTGCAATCACTGAGTTTCAAAATGCAGGTGGTGCTCCAGGCACTGAGTTTTCTACTCAACCTTTGCATGAAAATGTAGTAGAAGCTACTTCATTTACTGCACCTGACAATGACCCATTAGGAGCAGCAACAGCTCCTACAGCAACTCCTTGGGGTTAATAACATAAAGATTTAGAAACTATGGCTATTAGTATTGGTAAACCTAATATCAGATTAGAAGAGATTTTATCAAAGGTATCAGAGTTAGATATTCTGAACTATTATTTTGGAGTAGACAAGATACCAACAATTATATCAAGTCCATTAAGACCTGATAACCATCCATCCTTTGGTTTTTATAGCATAGATGGTCAGAAGATACATTGGACAGACTTGGCTACAAAAGATAGAGGAGGAACATTTGATTTATTAGGTAAGTATTGGGGGGAGAGTTACAATGATGTGCTTGCACATGTTTGGGAGGACTTACCCAAGATTACTAAGACTAATGGCTATAGTGCATTAGGTAAACCTAAGATTGTCACTACTAAGGAGTACAGTTCTAACCTTGATTTACAATGTAAGACAAGGGAATGGAGAGAGTATGACCTTGAGTATTGGGCTTCATTTGGTATCACTTTAGAGTGGTTGAAATATGCTGACATTTATCCTATATCCTATAAAATAATCATAAAAGGAGAGAACAGAATGGTCTTCCCAGCAGATAAATATGCTTATGCTTATGTAGAATATAAGGAAGGAAAAGTCACTTTAAAGATATATCAACCATTCAATCAGAAAGGATATAAGTGGTCCAACAGGCATGATAGGTCAGTAATTAGCTTATGGACTAAAGTACCTGAATTTGGGGATAAGATATGTATCTGTTCCTCAATGAAAGATGCTTTATGTCTATGGGCAAACACTGGGATACCAGCATTGGCTATTCAAGGAGAGGGCTATGGTATTAGTGATACTGCTGTTAATGAACTCAAAAGAAGATACAAGGAGGTATTTATCTTATTGGATAATGATAAAGCTGGTCTCATAGATGGAGAGAAACTATCAGCATCCACTGGGTTCACTAACATAGTATTGCCACATTTTGAAGGAGGAAAAGATGTCTCAGACCTCTATAAAACAATAGGAGACAAAGAACAATTCAGAGAAATAATTTTAAGCCTATTTAATAGGTAATGTTTTATCACTAAAAAAAAAAAAAAATCATGGAATTTAGAAAAGTAACCATCATCAACAACAAAACTCAGTCCCAAAAAGTTATTCAAGCATCTACTGCAACTACACTGGGTGAGTTGAAAAGAGAAATGAGAGAAGCAGGTATTGAATATGAAGGAATGACATTCTTTGAAGGTCATTTGAGAGCAGAATTGAAAGATGATGCTTCTATCCTTCCTACCAACATTCCTTATAAAGGACAGGTAGTAAATGATTTGACATTCCTGCTGACTGCACCTGAAAAGAAAATCAAGTCTGGTGCTATGTCAAGGGCAGAAGCCTACAATGCAATCAAGGCAAGAGGCTTGCAGGATGAGTGTGTAAAAAGGTTCGGAAAGAACTTCACTATGTGTAAAACTCAGGACTTAATTGACCTGTTGGGTGAAGGCTCTTCAAAACCTGCTCCTGTAAAAGAGAAGAAGGAAGTAGTTGTAGAAGAGAAAGCTACAAAAGAAGTAGAAATATCTAAGGAAAGTTCAATTCCTGAAGGTAATGTTGCAGGTGCATTAGAAGTTCTGTTGGAAGGTCTTTATGGTAGTGATACCATTGAAGAAGCTACCTATAACAGAGCTATGGCTGAACTGAAAGGTACAGATTACAAAGAACCTGAAAAGATGTCAAGGTCAGAAATAAACAAGATGTTTGACTTTGTTCATTAAGTAGAAACCAGTGAGGGAGGAGGCTGAATAAGCCTTCCCCCTCATTTTTTTTTTATCATGCAATGACCGAAGAAATAAAGAAACAAGTCCATGAACTATATGATAGTATCATGGAAAGACCAAATCAAATCCTACAGTTCTTTCAAGACTTCTTTGGTGAAGGGAGAGTAGATATGCAGGGTTTTCCTACTGAGGATGGATTATATACATACCTTAGTGTAACTCCCTTGGGAACATTCATGGAATGGAGTAATATAGTAGATTCTTCTGCTTACCAAAATATGAATAAAGAGGACCGATATATAATAAATCTCTTTTGGACAGCAGAAGGTGCTAATAATGAAACTGTTGTAAGTAACTCTGCATTGGCTAAATATTTCTTGCCAATAATAAAGGAGAAGATTGCTAATACTATGTTCAATGACTTATTTATTCTTATTTATTTTCCTACAGTAAGGATTACAAATGAGTATGATAAGTATGTTGATATTAAGGAGTTATGGCTTAAAGTTCCATTTAATTGGCAGGGAAAAGGTAAGGGATATTTTGGAGTGAACAGGTCTAATTATCCACTAAACCACTTTAAGGGAGGGTATATGCACAGTCATGTATCTTCTATTCCAAGAAACAACTTTGAGAATTTCCAAACACCTTGTACTGGTATAGGACCTATCAATTCTTCTCTTTCTACATTAGCTATAGGATATGATGAAGCCATTTGGCAGTTATTATGTCTGGAGCTTGACAGGTATGTAAGAGTAGAATCTATTGATGGAGTTCCACACCACAGACTTGAGAAAATTCCTGCACCAGAGATGGGAGATGCTAAGGACAAATTCTCCATGCAATCCCTTAAAGGTGTGGTTCCTTGGAATAGTGCCTTTGGAAGAGAGCAATTCAAGCTATTCATTAAATACCTTCTGGAGACTAAGAAGATTAGGTTCAACTATAGTAATGGAAGTTATGGGATAGGAATGTCCTTCATTGATACAGTGGTTCTTATCAGTAATGAATTTATTAGCTGGTATAATACTGAATATAACAAGCATACTTTTGATATTAGTTATACTGACCTTGTTAGTAATAGTATTATCAAGGAGTGTATTATAACCAATGGTAAAGTCTATATACCAAGAGCAGTAAGAAGGGGTAGTAGTGATGCCTATCAGAGATATGTAGGAAAGAAAATCTGTACATTCAAAGGTAGGGAAATTACCTTGACTATTTATGGAGTACTATCCTCAGAGGAGGAGTCTCTTAATAGAACGAGGATACTGAATTTACAATATATTGAAGCTATTGTATGTAGCATGTTGAGAATATTAAATTATGGATATGGAAGAGAAGAAAGAAGTGAAACCAGTGCTGGAGTTAGTCCACAGACAGGATATATTTAAGATTGTCATCCCAGCAGAGGTTGAGAAAAAGATAAGATTTTTATGCAAGAACATTTGGGATGTAGAATGGTCAGGTGTCTTGTTCTATAAAGTTGAGGGAGCTTTTGAAGATAAGTCCCTAACTATTAGATGTGTAGATTTGTTCCAAATGGACATTGGTACAAGTACATATACTGAGTTCAATGTATCTCCTGATATGGCTACATATATGGTAGACCATCCTGAATTATTGGAAGAGGGAATATACCAAGGATTAATCCATAGTCATAATAATATGGCTACTTTCTTTAGTGGTACTGACACAGCCACCCTGAGTGCAGAAGGTAATGATATGGCTCACTTTGTATCCTTAATTGTGAATAATGCAGGTAAATATACTGCTGGTGTTACAAGGAAGTACAAATGTGTACAGACTGTATCTGAGAAATACACTTATCCTACTTGGAATGGTGAAGTGAGAGAGGGAGTAGAGACCTTTGATATTGAAGAAGAGAAACTTGAATGGTTCAATTTGGATATAGTATTTGAGGATGCAACTGATGACTTTGAGACTGAAATGATGGAGAGGCTTAAGGAAATCAAAGAGTCTAAGAAGAAGGCTATTACTCCTGTATATAAAGGTGGTTATCCTCAATATGGTAACTATGGAAAGAACATTGCCCCAACCAAGGAAGTGGGGAGTACATTTCCTATGGATAAAGATAAATACTATGGGGAAGAAGGAAGAGGCTGGTATAAAGCTAAGGAAGTTAAAGAACTGCCTACTAAACAAGGTGAGTTGCCTTTTGAACAGCCTGAGGAAGAGAATCTTGACATTCCTTATGGTGTTGTAACAGTAGATGAAGATATAGTTCAATCTATTGTAAGGCAACTTGTTACATCAAGTATTATCATTTCAAATGAAAGTGCAGTTGATGTCAAGAAGTGGGCTAATTCTATGGAGAGTCTTTATAGAAGAAGGTTTGGAAGTGTCAAAGAGTTTGAATACTTTGCATCAAACTATGTAGATTATCTTATTAATTATACCTATGATGGAGATGTCATGGCAGTTATTAATAATGATGATTCTACTATGGCTGCATTATTGGCACATGATGTAAGAGAAGAGCTTGAGAAATTACCAAAGAATCCTTGGTTAAGTGTTTATATCAAATTAATGGATGATTATATTATTTGATTATGGAAGATGAAGTATTAGAAAGTGCTATAAACCAAATGGTTGATGAACATTTGGAGACTGTTCATTCAGGGACTCTACAGGATGCTCCAGTAGAGATTGATGAACAAGGAGAGGCATTACTTGAAGCTGCATTAGCTGCTGAGGAAGTAGTGATTCCACCCAATTCAGGTAGTTTGCTTGTAGATGAAGCTACAAGTAGATTCAGTGGAGCTATCTGGTATAGTGCCATTCAGTCTAAGACTATTACATTAGCTGGTGTAGGAGGTATTGGAAGTTATGTTGGTTTCCTACTTGCAAGACTAAAACCTGCTGGACTATATTTATATGACCCAGATATAGTTGAACAGGCTAATATGTCTGGTCAATTGTATGGTAGTGGTGACTTAGGACAAGCAAAGGTTAGCTCCCTTCATAGGATGTTACAAGTATATGCAAACTACTATAACAGTGTAGCATATCAAGAAAGATTTACTGCTGAGAGTGAAGCTACAGATATTATGATTTGTGGCTTTGATAACATGGAAGCAAGGAGCCTGTTCTTTGATAAATGGCTTGAGCATGTAGGTAATAAACCTGAGGGAGAGAGGTCTAAATGTTTATTCATTGATGGTAGATTGGCAGCAGAAGAATTTCAAGTCTTTGCTATTCAAGGCAATGATGAAAGAGCTATAGTTGAATATAAGAATAGATGGTTGTTCAGTGATGCAGCAGCAGATGAAACTATCTGTAGCTACAAACAGACAACATTCATGGCAAATATGATTGCATCAGTAATGGTTAATCTATTTGTAAACTTCGTGGCTAATGAATGTAACCCTATTATAGATAGGGATGTGCCTTTTATGACTCAATATTCTGCTGATACAATGTACTTTAAAGTAGAAATGTAATGGCAATAAGTGTACAATTAAATAGGCAACTTCATGATGTATTCTTGAATAGGGGTGCTATTCAATTCCCAGACTATATTAGACCCAATCTTGCATTTGAAAACAATAATGTATTCAATCTGTTCTTAAGAGTAGATATTAGTGGACCAGAGATTGATGTTCCATTAATGTGTAAGTACAAGGTTGAGGAAGGGTTATTGAGTAACTACAATCAGCCTAATAGTTTAAAGGAAATGGCTGTTGCTTTATTTGAGAATAGTTATCCTCAATCAAGAAGAACTGCAAATGCAATCTTCGAGACATTCCAGATGAATAATAATAGAGACAGGCTTATGAAGATTACAACTAACACTGGTGAGGTGTATTATGGTGGTAATGGTTATATCCTTGACAAAGATTATAACTTATTAATACTGTACACACTTCATGGAGTTATGGAGGATAGAATTCTACACTACAAAACTGGTAGAATCTATGTGAATCCAAAGGTCTTTGTAAGTAAGGGTATAGTTGAAAAGGGTATTATTAAGACAGTCATTCCTGCATTTGTACAGGAGGGTATCATGGTAGATACAAATAACATTGGAGTTACTGCTCAGGATATTAATATTGCTATAAGGAATCAAAATGGCTTTGTTCAAGTAATTAAGCCATTACCTGAGATAGTAGTAGCTGATGTGACTGATAGGTTCATAGTAAAACCTAAAAAGCCAACTCCTTCTACATTCAGCAATGAGGCTATGAATGATTACCTTCTGGAGCACCTTGATGAGGTTGTACAAATGACCTATATAGTATGACATTTGAGGAATATTTTGGTGGATGGGTAAGGGTTACAGATATAAAAGAATTAAATAAGGTAGTAGGACAGGTAAGTTTAATTAAAAGAGACTTACTTTGTCCTGCATATCCTGATATATTTAAGGCTTTTAATTTATGCCCTTACAATAATCTCAAAGTTGTAATGATAGGGCAAGACCCATATCCACAAAAGGATGTGGCTACTGGTGTCCTGTTTGGAAACAAGGAGGGGACTAAGTTGTCTCCTTCTCTTGAAATAGTTAAAGAGGCTTGCATTAATTTTGAAATTCCACATAATGGTATTATCTTTGACCACACTTTAGAGAGTTGGGCTAAACAAGGAGTACTAATGATTAATTCTGCACTGACTTGTGAAGTGAATAAAGTAGGTAGCCACACAATGATGTGGAGACCTTTCATGACCAAGTTACTAAAGAATTTATCAGAGTGGCAGACTGGTATTATATATGTTCTATTTGGTGAACAGGCTAAAACACTTAAACCTTACATTAATAAGAACACTAATATAATACTGGAAGAGAAGCATCCTGCATACTATGCAAGGCAAGAGGAAAGGATGCCATCTACTGTATTTCAAGAAGTAAGCAAATTAACTAAAGAAAAATATGGAGAGCCAATCATTTGGTTCCAAGAATATTAATTAAAAAAAAAAGAAAAGTATGAAGAAACTTATTTTTGTGAAGACTGGTAAGGAAGTGGAAATGGGTAATACATTTGCCTTTGGAATGAACAGTGCTTATGGTTTCATGCCATTTTACACTGTAGTTGTCTGTGAGGAAAGTATTCCATTTCTTATCAAAGAAGGCATAATTAAGGAAGTGGAAAATGAAGAAATTCCCACAGAACCCTACTTCTACATAAAACATCTTGCTGACAGAATTCATTGGAATGTAGAGAATCTAAGAAAATACCTTAGTAATCTATATACAATCTATCCTGCTGCTGTATTTTCAATTATGTTAAGAGAGGTAGCTATTGTACTCGATGAAAAATATGATAATCACATTAAGAACAGTAAGGAGATTTATGTTATTAGTTCTTTAAACGGAGAAATAATAAAGATTAAGGACTTGAATAAAATCAAGAACTTCAAGAATTTTGCTGCATTTAGAACATTAGAGGATGCTATTACAGCAAAGAAAATCTTAGAGGAACCCATGAAACAATTATTTAAAAGAGATGGAAAACAGAAGGATAAAGTTTAAATCTGAGAGTTGCAAATCTAAAATATTTTTCATATTTTTGTAAAAAAAAAAGATATGGATAGATTATTTACTATTTACAGGCATGTAAGTCCTAGATGTTGAAACAAGATAGAGACATGGAGATAACTACAGAAATTCTACCTATTTAGGTAAGAAGTATAATAGAAAAAGTGGATTTACCAAAGGAGATTATCAAGTGAGAATTGTGTGTCAATACAGTTTAGAAGGAGTTCTTCTTAATAAGTTCAAGTCTGTTAGTGATGCTTCAAGAAAAACTGGAGCAAATAATTGCCAAATTGTAAAATGTCTTAGAGGTAAAGCTATAACTGCTAAAAATTTTATATGGAGATATGAATAAGAAAATAAGAAATGCAACTATAACTTCCTATAATGAGATTGTATTCAAGTCTAAACTGGAGGCAATGGTCTATAAGACCTTGCTTCAATATGGGTTTGAGCCTGAATATGAAACTCATACTTATACAATCTGGGAAGGATTTAGACCTACTGTACCTTTTTACACACGTAATAAAGCTAAGGCTACAATACTAAACCTTAAGAAGCTAATTAATATTACTTATACCCCAGATTTCTACATGGAGTATCAAGGCTTAAAGATAATTATTGAAGTAAAGGGACAGGTCAATGATGTGTTCCCTTACAAATTTAAGATGTTCAGGAAACATATAGAGAATTTGCCAGATAAAGAAAATTATCTTATCTTTGAGGTCTTTACTAAGAAACAACTCTTAGAATTTATTCAAATTATTAAAGATGAAAGCCATAGAAAGAATGAGGAAATTGCTCAACAGTTTACCCAAGAGTGATATAACTTTAGGTGAACAGTTTATTCAGAGCAGAGATTTTGAGTCACTCAAGGACTTAGTAGATTCAGCAATATTCAAGACAAGGAAGAATATCAAGAGTGAAAATCCTAAACAAGAGTACCTTGATGTAGACTTGACAGAGTTAAGTAATTTAAAGGCTGAGGTAGATGTATATTTAACCCAGCTTGAAGTTCCCAGTAATGAATGGGAAGAAGACATAGAGGGGGAATACTATGATGAAAAGTATTAAAGAACTATCTTGGAATGTAACAGAGGAAGAGTACAGGAAAGACCCTGCAATCAGTTACTCTACATTATCAAGATTTGAAAGGGAAGGATGGAGGAATCTCAGTTCTCTCTTTGATAAGGTAGATAGTCCAGCATTATTATTTGGTAGTGCAGTGGATTGTATGCTTACTGATGGGGAACAAGCCTTTGCTGAGAGATTCATTGTATGTGAATTCCCTAATCTATCAGATAACCTGATAAGTATTACCAAAGTATTATTCTCCAAGTATGGAGATACACACAGAAGGGTAGATACTATTGATGATGAAGTGATTAGTAGTGTGGCTGTAGCCAATGGATATTATGCAGGAGACTCTTATAAAGCTACCAGAATAAAGAAGGTAAAAGAGAGTTGCAATGAGTATTATTCACTACTTGCACTGGCAGGAGACAAGACTATATTATCCCAAAAAGATTATAATGATGTGTCTCTGTGTGTTGATGAATTAAGAACCAACTCAATAACCAAGGACTTCTTTTATATAGACCCTTGGAGAGATGATATTGAGAAGGTGTTTCAATTGAAATTCAAAGCTGAATGGAATGGAATACCAGTGAGATGTATGTTTGATGAGCTTGTTGTGGACCACTATAATAAGATTATCTATCCAATAGACTTAAAGACTACTGGGTATCCTGAGGAGAACTTTCAAGACTCCTTTGCTCACTGGAGATATGATATTCAAGCTAAGCTATATACATACATTCTTCAAGAGTGTATCAAGAGAGACCCCTATTTCAGTGAGTTCAAGATTCAGCATTATCAATTCATTGTTATCAATAGAAGAACAATTGCTCCTATTGTGTGGGAATTCTATGGAAACTTTGGTATGGTAGATTTAAAGGATGAAACAGGTAAGATATATAGGGATTGGAGGAAGATTCTTACAGACCTAAATTATTATCTTACTAATCCTAACTTGAAATATAGTAAGGAAGTGATGGCAAATAATTGTATTATGGAAATAAAGAATTTAGTACCAGCATGACAGAGTTAGAATATTTTAAAGGGGATGAACTGGCAGCCTCAACTTGGAGAAATAAGTATGCAGCAGAGGGAGAGCAAACTCCTGATGATACACACAGAAGATTAGCTAAGGAATTTGCAAGAGTAGAAAGTGATTATCATTGGAAAGGGTCAAATAGAATGAAATTGTCCAATTATGGATACCAAAGACCTAATCTTGATGAAGAGGCTATCTATCAGTTATTCAAGGACTTCAAGTATATTATACCCGGAGGTTCAGTTATGTCTGGTTGTGGAACTGGAGCATTGGTAAGTCTTAGTAATTGCTTTGTAATAGGCAGTCCAAAGGACAGTTATGCAGAGATAATGAAGACAAGAAGTCAACAAGCCCAACTTATGAAGAGAAGAGGTGGAGTTGGTTATGACTTATCTCAGCTTAGACCAAGAGGAGCTAAGGTTAATAATGCAGCAAGGTCTTCAACAGGTGCAGCATCTTTCATGGATGTATGTTCAGATATAACCAATGAAGTGGCTCAGAATGGAAGAAGAGGTGCTCTTATGTTGAGTATGAGCATTAATCATCCTGATATTGAGGAGTTTATAACTAAGAAGCAGGACTTAACTAAGGTAACTGGAGCTAATATATCAGTTAAAGTTACTGATGAATTTATGCAAGCTGTTGAGAATGATAAGGATTATATCCTTAGATTTCCCGTAGATGAAAGTGCACCTCAAGGTCTTATGATTAAAGAGATGCCATATAATGAATTATGGTTCTTCTCAGATGATGACCATCCAAACTCTTTCTTCAAGAAAGTAAGAGCAAGGGAGTTATGGGATACTCTCATGCACTGTGCTTGGAATACTGCTGAACCAGGGATTATGTTTGAAGGAGCAATGCACAACTATTCTCCTGATGGAGTTTATGAAGACTTTAGAATGGTGGGGACAAATCCATGTGGTGAAATACCAATGGGTCCATTTGATAGTTGCAGGTTGATTCATATTAATCTAAGTAGCTATGTTGTAGACCCATTTACAGATAAGGCTCACATTGATGAAGAGTTACTCTATATGCACTCTTATGAGGCTATGAGATTGGCTGATGATTTGGTTGATTTGGAGATTGAAGCTGTTGATAAGATTATTGATACAGTGAAGAATGATACTGATGATACTGAGTTCAAGCTATGGAGTAGAATCAAGGAGACTGCAATTCAAGGGAGAAGAGCTGGTCTTGGATTCACTGGTCTTGCTGATGCAATAGCTATGTTAGGCTTGAAATATGACTCTGATGAAGGTATTAGTCAGGTTGAACAATTAATGAAAGTTATGTTCAAAGGTCAGCTTGATAGTAATATTGATATGGCTATTGAGAGAGGTAAATTCCCTGCTTGTAATATTTCAAAGGAACTAAACCCTTATTATGAGGTGTTCAGTGATAGAGAAGGAGTTTACTCCCATCCTGAGAATGAATGGTATGATGCTCTTTGCTATAATTTCCCAAGAGAATCTGAAAGGATGGAAAAATATGGTAGAAGAAATATAAGTTGGTCTACTGTAGCTCCTACTGGAACTGTAAGTATCATGGCTGGTACAAGTAGTGGTATTGAGCCTATATTTCTGCCTTTCTACCAAAGAAAGAGGAAGTGTATGTCTGAAAGTGATAGGGTAGATTATGTAGATAAGGTAGGTGAGAAATACACTTTATTTACAGTAGTTCATCCTAACTTGAAGAGATGGGCAATAGAAACTATGAACTATAGTGAGTCAGAAGTCAATGAATGGAGCTTGGGAGTATGGAAGGAAGTCTGGAAAGAAAGTCCTTATTATGGTTCTACAGCACCAGAGATTGATTGGAGACAGAGAGTTAAGTTGCAAGGAGTAGTTCAGAAATATATCACCCATAGTATCAGTAGTACAGTTAATCTGGCTAAGGAAACTACAGAAGAAGAGATTGCTGACATCTATATTGAGGCATGGAAACAAGGATTGAAAGGTATCACTATTTATAGAGATGGGTGTAGGGAAGGTGTATTGACTCAGGTTGAGAAACCTAAGACTATTGAAGGAAGACAAGCTCCCAAGAGACCTAAAGAACTTGAGGCTGATGCTTATTTGATTAAAGCAAAAGGTGAACAATTCATTATCTTGGTGGGTATGTTAGAATCTAAACCTTATGAAGTCTTTGCATTCAGACCAAGGAATCCTATTAGCTTTAAACCTCATAAGGGTGTTATAACTAAAGTAAGTAAGATGCACTATAGCTTTACATCAGATGTCTTTCATATAGACAATCTTGAGTTAGCTAATGAAAATGTTGAGGAGAATGCAGCTACTTTGTATTCATCTATGTTATTAAGACATGGAGTGGATATTAAGTATATTGTCAAGACTGCAAAGAAGGTTAATGATAATATCACTTCATTCAGTTCAGCTATGTGTAGAGTACTTAGTAAGTATATCCCTAATGAGGAAATCAAGGGTGAGGTATGTCCTGACTGTGGTGGTACTTTGGTAAGAGAAGGTGGTTGTATTCACTGTAAAGATTGTGGGTATTCAAAGTGCTTATGATATGAAGATTAAAACTAAGTTTAGTATGGGAGATTCTGCCTTTGTTATGTATAATAACAAGGTAGTTCCCATAATAATTATGGGGGTTCATTATTCTTTGGATAAATATACGGGGGAACATATTTCTTATTCTGCTAATATATCAACTGGTAATGGTCTGGAAAGATTTAAAGAGGATGATGTATTTATAACTAAAGAAGAATTATTAAAATCATTATGAAAATAAAAGTAAAAGAAATAACAAAAGGTTGTTTTCCTGTGAGAACAGGAGAGGATAAGTCAGATTGTTTTGACCTATGTCTGGCAGAAGATGTGACTTTGAAGAAAGGAGAGGTTTATGTTGCAAGGTTAGGTATTGCAACTGAACTTCCTAAAGGAATGGTAGCTAAGATTTATAGTAGAAGTAGTGCTCCAAGTAAGTTGGGAGTTACTATTGCTAATGGTCTTGGATTCATTGACACCATTTATAATGGTGATACAGATGAATGGAGAGCACCACTATATGCTTTCAAGGCTGTAACTATCCCTAAAGGCACAAGAGTATGCCAATTTGAGGTTAAATTATCTCAGTTTGCTACTGTATGGCAGAAATTAAAATGGCTATTATCATCTAAACCACTTCTGGAGCCTGTGGATTTCCTTGGAAATGAAGGTAGGGGTGGAATAGGAAGTAGTGGTTTTTAAAAGAAAAAAAAAAATAGTATGTATAAAAGATTAGATTCAAATTATGAGGTTAGTTCTGAGGGAGAAGTTAGGAATATTAAAACAGGGAATGTTCTAAAAGGAAAGTATAAGAATGGTTATAGGTATGTAAATCTCAGCTATGGAAAGATAAAGAAAACTTGTCAAGTACATAGATTGGTAGCATCTTTATTTATCCCTAATCCTACCAACTATCCAATTATAAATCATACTAAAAGAGTCTTAGGCTCTATTAATGCACCTAAGCCAGTTATTCAAATGACTAAAGATAGACAAGTAATAGCTGTATTTGAATCGGCTCAAGCAGCTTCAAGAAGTACTGGGATAGCAAGTACTCACATATCAGACTGTTGTAACAAGAAGATATGTAAAGACTCTAAGGGCTATATGTTTACTACTAAGTCAGCAGGAGGTTATGTATGGGAATTTCAAGAATCTAATCACTAAAAAAAAAACATGAAACATGGAGTTTGTATGGAAAACTGTAGCAATGATAGTGGTACTGGCTTGTGTAGCCATTATTGCTGGAGTTGTTAATCTAATAATGAATAGAAGGAAGATAGACCCTAAAGTGGGCAGAATTTCATTTAGAGAGTCTATGGATTTGGTTGAACTGCCAATTGTCACATTTATGAACAATGGCAGGAAACTGAACTTCCTTCTTGATACTGGTGCATCTTATTCTTCAATTAATGAAGCAGCTCTGGAAGGATTATCTTATGAAGAGACTGGAGAGAGTGGAGGTCATTTTGGAATAGAGGGTACTATCCAAGAATCTAAGTATGTAAGAATGAATGTAGGATATAGAAGTCAGAGCTATGAGGATGATTTCCAAGTAGTAGACTTGAGTCAAGCATTTGGTAATATCAAGAAAGAGTTTGGTATTAACTTACATGGTATTATTGGAAATACTTTCTTTCAGAAGTATAAGTATGTACTGAATTTTGATGAATTAGTAGCATATTCAATGGTATGAAAGACTTAATAGAGTTAAAATCAAGAGGAGAGGAACACAACTATCTTAGGAGATTAGCTAAGCCAGATGGCAGTGAGTCACATACTTATATGTTAAAGACTTCCACATATACTATGAGGAGTGGTTTGACAGATAAGAAGAAAAAGTTCATAGACCCATCAGGTGGTCCAATGATAGTTGAGGGAGAATATCTTGAAGAAGCTGAGGCAGTAGTTAAATCTATAGACTATGTAATGGGACAAGGTTATGCTATTACCTTTGAAGTCACACCAGAAGAAGAGCAAGAGTTAATTGATGCAATAGTGAATATATGATTTATGTAGTAACTCAACAAATACTACCTGAATCTGACAAGTATGAGATAATATCTCCACAAGCTGCATTACACATGCTCAAGCCTTTGAGAAAGGTTGGCTTAGATACTGAAACCAGAGGGTTTGACCCTTATACAAAAGAACTCATAATGCTCCAGTTGGGGTGTTATGAGTTTCAAGTAGTAATTGATATAACTACTGTAAGCCTAAGTTTCTTTAAAGACTATCTTGAATCTGATAGACTATTTATTGGTTGGAATATCAAGTTTGACTTGAAGTTTTTATTCCATCAAAGAGTGGTTGTAAAACAGGTTTATGATGGTTTCTTGGCAGAGAAACTTATGTATATGGGCTTTCCTGCTGGTATTCATTCTATGGCTTTAAAAGCAGCAGGTCAAAATTATCTTGGTGTTGAGCTGGATAAAACTGTTCGGGGTAAAGTGATGTGGGCTGGTCTTTCAGAAGATGTTATTGAGTATGGTGCAAATGATGTGAAATATCTGGAGAAGATAATGGATGCACAGGAAAAAGAACTCCAGAAGAGAGGATTAGTTACAGCTCTTGTGTATGAGAATAAGTCTGTTCCTTGGGTTGCATATACTGAATATTGTGGTGTGTTATTAGACAGAAGTAAGTGGGAAAGAAAAATGCTTCTTGATAATTTCACTGTCAAAGTATTTGAGGATGCACTTAGTAATTGGGTTATTAACTCAGCTAAAGGAGAGAATTATGCTTATCATTACTTGCAGATAGAAGGATGGGATGACCCTGATGACCTTGAGAAAGCAAGGAAAAAGATGAAGGGTGAGAGATGCCCAGAAGCAGACATTAAAGGGCAAAAGAGGGGTTATTGTGAAGCATGGAAAATTCCTATTGATGCAAGGTTAAGTACCAAGTACATAAAGGAAGACCTTCAAGGAGACCTATTTCTTGGCTTTCAAAACAAGATTCAATGTTTGATTAATTGGGATAGTCCTAAACAGGTAATTCCATTATTCAAATCATTAGGTTTTGATTTGTTAGCTAAAGATAAGGATACTGGTGAATGGAAGGATAGTATTGAGGCAAAAGTAATTGGACCTCAACAAGATAAATCTACCATTGCATATTTGTATCTACAATATAAGGCAGCAAAGAAGGTTACTTCTACTTATGGTCAGAATGTAATTAACCAGATAAATGAAAAGAGTGGAAGGTTACATACTAACTTTAATCAGTTGGGAACAGATACAGGAAGATTAAGTTCAGGAGGTAAGGATAAATCAAACAATATTGAGTATCTTAACTTTCAGAACTTTCCATCTGACAGTGAGACAAGAGCTTGTTTTGTTGCAGGAAAAGGAATGAAATGGATTTCTTGTGACTATAGTGGACAAGAATCAAGAATCATTGCAGATGTAACCAATGACCCAGCTATGATTGATTTGTTCAATAATGGTTGTGGTGATATTCATTCTCTGGTAGCCAAGATGTCTTATCCTGAGATAATAGGAAATTGTCCTATAGAAGAAGTAAAGTATAAGTTCAAACATTGGAGAAGTGAAGCTAAGGGTGTTGAATTTGCCATTAATTATGGTGGTGATGCTAACACTATTCATGGTAATAAGGGTATTCCTCTTGTAGAAGCCAACAAGATTTATAATAACTACATGAAAGGTTTTAAAGGTATGAAAGTGTATCAAGACAGACAGAGAAAGTTTGTCATGGAGCATGGATATATCATTACTGACTTTTCAAGTGGAAGAAAGGCTTATATCTATGATTATGACATATTAATGGGTATAAAAGCAAGGTTCAATCAAGTGTATTGGGCTACCTATAAACTTTATAAAGGTAAAGAGAATAAGTTGCTTCCTAAACAAGTGAAGAATGAGTTATATCAAAGATTTGCCAGAGGAGACAACTTTAATTCTATGGTGGGAGTATATCATTATACAACCAAGAAAGCAGGAAAAGATACTATCAGAGAGGCTTATGTAAATATAGCTGATGTGTATGTACATCCTGTAAGACACTTCTTCAAGAGGAAGTCTGCATCTGAAAAACAAGCAATCAATTATCCTTGTCAAGGATGTGGTGCTACTATGTTCAAGACTGCATCTATCTTCTTATGGGAATATCTTGTAGAGCATGATTTGTTATTCAAGGTAAAGTTATGTATTCCAGCACATGATGAATGGAATATAGAGGTTCCAGAAGAGATAGCTGATGAAATGACAGAGGTTTTAAAAAATTGTATGAAAAAGGCTGGAGCATTCTTCTGTAGGAAAGTAGAACTTCCTGCTGAGGGTGATAAAGCAGATTTCTGGATACATTAGGAAATTATGGAGATTTGGAAAGTATTGGTAGTAACAGTGGTAGTTGTAATAGCCCTATGTTGGCTTATTTACACTATCCACCTGTTAAGTTGTAATCAAAAGAAGAGAATCTATGTCTATCCTAAGACCAAGAATCAATATTATGCTAAAGGTATAGTAAAGATGAAAGACATGGATAGTGGGGAATGGATAGATGCAGTTCTCTATATGAGTCTCAAGAATGGTCATTATTATGTCAGGGAAAAGAGACAGTTCCTTGACAAGTTTATAACATTAAAAGAATGGGAAGAAAATGGAAATGGAAATAAGTTCTGAATATTTAAAAGTTTTAGGCAAACTTGAAAATGTGTGGGAACATAAGAGAGAGGAATTAGGGGTATATAAGAGAGACCTTGATGAAGCTATGTATGCAATCAGACAATTAGGTTCAAGACCTATACTACCAGAGGAAGCAGCTCAATTTAAAGAAGTAGTAAAAGGTATGATTTCTACTTATGTAAGAAAGAATCATGACTATGGTAATTCCTTTGATAAGTCTTTGGATAAGTTTGGTCTTGTAGCATCAGTAGTAAGGATTGGAGATAAGATGAATAGAATTGAGTCTCTGGTTCAAAAGAAAGCTATGGTGCAAGATGAATCTGTCAGAGATACACTACTTGATATGGCTAATTATGCCATTATGACAGTAATATGGATGGATAATCAAAAGAAATGTGATGTATGCCAAAGTTAATTTTATGTAGAGGAATACAAGGCTCAGGTAAAACTACTTGGGCTAAACAATGGGTACTTGAAGACCCAGAGCATAGAGTAAGGTTCAATAATGATGACATCAGAAACATGCTTGGTAAATACTGGGTAACTTCGAGAGAAGTACTTGTGAGGGCTTTAAGAGACACTTGTGTACATAGAGCTATGGATGAAAGTTATGATATAGTTATAGACAATATGAACTTGAGCAATCATGAATATGTAGCCTATAGAGATATGGTAGCTTTTCATAATAAGTATGAAGAAGATTCCTGTAAGCATTATACTATAGAGTATAAAGATTTCTTTATACCTCTTGAGGTGTGTATTGAGAGGGACTCTAAGAGAGAGAATCCTATTGGTGAAGAAGTAATAAGAAAGACTTATGAAAGGCATAAAACAATAATTGAAGGATGATTATAGCAGTGGACTTTGATGGAACTTGTGTTACACATGAGTTCCCAAGAGTAGGAGCAGAGATAGGAGCAGCAGAAGTCTTAAAAGAATTAACTGATAAAGGTCATAAGATTATACTGTTCACTATGAGAAGCCATCAGTTAGATGGAGCAGAAGAAACAGAGGAGTTTGGCTATGGCAAGACTAAGCCAGCTAAATTACCCAGTGATGGGTTGCAGGATGCAATAGACTGGTTTAAGAAGCATGATATTCCTTTGTTTGGTGTAAATGAAAATCCAACTCAAAAGGATTGGACTTCATCACCTAAACCTTATGCACACATCTATATTGATGATGCAGCTTTAGGAGTTCCCTTGAAACATAGTTATATTTCTGATAGACCTTATGTGGATTGGGATATAGTTAGATATTATCTTCATGCAAAGGGTATATTATGACATTACAAGGAAGGAGAGGAGTTCTTCAATGCTCTTGACTTTATGATTAAAGGGGATAGAAGCATACTTGAAGACTTCCTCTCATTCTTTATGAATGATGCTGGAAGAAACTTGGAATTGCCTGATACAGGCTTAATTGTGAGTGGAGGATTTGGTAATGCCATTATGACAATGTATGGTGACAGATTGACTGAAACTTTCAGAGAAGTAATTGTCACTAATGGTGGTATCAGATTGGGTAATGAAGCACTTATATTCAAGGATAAGTTGCTTTGTAAGAACTGGATATTCATTGATGATTCCTATTATTTAGGAAGAACAAAAGCTGGTATTTCAGTTGCTTTAAGGAAGGTTAGACCTGATGCTTCAATCTTTGAAACTTATGTTATCTATGATGAAAGTATGGGTAGAGCAGATAAAGTAAAAAGTATGTATAGATATAGTAAATAGTATGGCAGGACAACAAGGGATTTATTGTGCCCCAGACACTACAATCCCTAATAGGGATAGGGTAGATGTAGGATGTGCTCCTGATGGAGCAATGCAACTCTGGGTTATGGAATATGAAGTTACTGGTATAGGTAAGGGATGTGCAATGTGTAAGGCTATTAATCCTCAACAGGCAGAAATACTCTTGAAGAGTAATGGTATATATAATGGTACTCCACATCTATATAAAGTAACAAGGATTGAACAAGTAATTGTACCTCCTTGCAATGGTCTTATGGCTGAACAAGTGGTAACTTATAAAGATGTAGTATCGTGAATAAGAAACTTAGGTTATTAGTAACAACTAAATGTCCTAACAAGTGTCCCATGTGTTGTAATAACTCATGGGATTTTTCATCTTTACCAGTAGTGGATAGATGGAACTATGAGGAGATAATGATTACTGGAGGAGAACCTTTGATTCACACTAATAAAGTAGCTGAATTAATAAGGTCTATTCAAGTTATTAGTGAGGTTTATACAGATATTCCAAAGGTATATGTGTACACTTTAATAGCTGCTTGGGACAGAGTAAGGACTATATTAGCTTATGCAGATAGCATAGTCTTGACTCCTCACAGTCAGAGTGATATTGATAAGTTTGTGGAACTGAACAATATGATGCAAGAGGTTAAGGAAACTAAATCTGATTTCATTAAAGGGAAATCTCTTAGACTTAATCTCTTTGCTGATATGAAACTTCTCCTTCCTGAGCATATTGATTTGTCACTATGGAATGTCAAGGAAATGAAGTGGCTGGAGAATTGTCCAGTACCTCAAGGTGAGGACTTTAGGAGAATTAAAGAACTTTGGTGATGAAGCAATTTACACATATAGAGTTTGTTAGGGTGGTAGTAGCCAATGGTTTCTATTATGACAGACATAGTGGAGACCATGCTATCTACCTTAATGAAAAAGGCAGACATATTAGCATTCCAAAGAAACTTGAAAGTGTAATTGCTCGCAGATTAATCCGAGAGAATAATTTAGAGATAAATATTAAGAAACTTAAAAAGGAAAAGAGAATGAGTAATGTACCATTAGGAGCTGATGGAGACCCCAAAGCACCCTGGAACCAACCTCTTGATGTAAAACATAAGAGGTTTGTAAGTGTGACTATATCATATTATGATGAGGTTGAATTACCTCCAGATGCAGAGGAGGAACAGATTAAGGAAGCCTTTCATAAAAAGGTAGAAGATGCTGAGTTTCCTAAAGAGTTTGATATTGATGAAGTTGTAGTAATAGATGATTAAAATATGAGATTAATTAAACCAAGTTTTCTAATTAAAGAACAGGAGCCTGAACTTATTGGTATATATAGACAAATTGAACATGCGGGTCGTATCTGCTACAAAAGTTCTAATAAAATAACAGAAGATTCTGCTAAAGGATTTGTAGACAGAATGATTAAGTCAGGTCATGGTGCTATGTTGGAGCATGGTACAGTGTATCTTAAAATTCCTTATGGAACTATGGATGATAGAGGAGAGTTCTCTAATGAACCTATAGTTATAAAGTATATAGACAATCCTTACTCTGTAGTAATGAATAATATTGAGAATGACTATTGGTATATAACCAGTAATTATAGAGTTATTATAGAAAATGAGTGGATTGATGACCTACAATACCTGTGTGAACCTACAGAGTTCCATGCAAAGAGAATTACTGTTCACTTTGTATGTGACAGAGGAGTATCCCATGAATTTGTAAGACATAGAGTATTCTCATTTGCTCAGGAAAGTACAAGGTATTGTAACTATTCTAAGGATAAGTTTGGTAAGGAATGTACATTTATTATTCCTAGTTGGTTAGGTCTTTCTAAAGGTTCATATACCTATGACTATCCAAGTGGATTTACTAAGGATGGTAATAAATGGAATTCTGAAATAGAATTTAACCCGTTTCTTTTATCTTTAGCTAGAAGTGAAGCTACGTACTTAGAGCTTATAGAACAAGGTTGGACTCCCCAACAAGCAAGAGCAGTATTACCTAATTCACTTAAGACAGAACTGGTTATGACTGGTTTTGTAAGTGATTGGAAGAGATTCTTTAGACTCAGAAGTAGGATTGCTAAAACTGGGAAACCTCACCCACAGGCTCAAGAACTTGCAGACCCACTTATGGATGAGTTTGTCAAAAGAGGTATAATGGAAACACTTCTTTAGGTGTAAATACTTTATTAAAGTGTACCCATAATTCAAATATTTTTAGTATCTTTGCTGAAAATATTGAATTATGGGTAATTTTATAGTGTATAAACATACTTCTCCAAGTGGTAAATGTTATGTAGGAATAACCAGCCAAGCTCCAGAATGCAGATGGGGCAATGATGGTTGTAAGTACTTGGAGATTCATAAGAATGGTAAACTCAAGCATCCTTATTTTGCTCAAGCTATATTAAAGTATGGTTGGGATAATATAAAGCATGAGTTGCTAGTTGAGTGCAGAAATGCAGGCAGACATTGACAGTAAGAAACAAAAGGTAAAACTCCTTGAGGATGAAATAGGTTTCATCTCTGAAACTCAGAAAGAAACTCAGGAGTTTATATCAAATCTTGAAAAGTTCATTTAATGAGAACAAATTTAATTAAGACAAAAGAGCTGCCTAAAGTAGTAGAGTCATCTACTACTGATGGTATGCTTGACATGGTGATTGCATTTGATACAACTGGCTCTATGTCAGCTTATATTAATGCAGTTAAGACCCATGTGAAGGAATTGGTTCCCAAACTGTTCAGTTCTAATCCTGATTTAAGGATTGGTATAGTAGCATTTGGTGACTACTGTGATATGAAGAGCAAGGATAACTTTGGTAAGGCTTATCAAGTATTAGACCTTACTAATGATGAAAACAAAATCATTCAGTTTATCAATGAAGCTCAGGATACCTATGGTGGGGATGGTGATGAGTTCTATGAACTGGTCATTAAGAAAATCACTGAGGAAACTGAATGGAGAGAAGGTTCTACTAAGGCAGTATTATTAATTGCTGATGCAGCACCTCATGGAGTAGGTTACAGCTACAAGGGTATTGTAAGTAATGCCCAGATTGATTGGAGAGAAGAGGCTAAGAAGGCAAGTGAATTAGGTATCAAATTTGATACTATGACTATTGACCCTATGTACATTGAATGGTATAAAGAGCTTTCTGCTATGACAAATGGTGTAAGTGTTCCCTTCAAGAATAGTGGTAAAACTTCTCAAGTGATTGAAGCTGCTGCATTAAGTAGAGGTGGAGAAAGGACTAAGGCTCTATATGAAGCTACTATGGATTCATTTGCAGCTATGGGAGATATGGAAATGACAGCAGTATATAATGCTTATTCAAAAGAAGTAACAGATTAAAATCAAGAACAATGAAAATCAATATTAAAGAAATAGCAGTAGGTGATGTATTCTCAGAAGAGTCACATTACATTGTTGAAGAGATTGGTAAAGATACAATCAAATTCAAGCATACAGAGAGTGGAAAGTCAGTAACATTAGGTTATGGTTATGTTCAAGACCTACTTAATACTTCTGACCAGTATGACAAAGAAGTAAAAGTGACTAAGGAAGATAAGAAAGATGGTACTCCGGGTATAAGGACAATCTTTGAGGGTATTAAATCTTCTGAGGTATTCACTGTTGTGTTCCAAAAGCAGGATAAAGCTAAGACCAAGAAGCAATATGAGGCTGAGAGGGAAGCACAAAGACAAGAGGCTGTAGCTTTGATTGACAAGGCTAAGAAAGCTAAGAAGTCAATGGCTGTAGCTTATAAAGAAGCTCTGGAACACATTCAGAATAACCCTATTAAGGACTTCATTGAAGGAGAAGATAGGGTACTGAGAGGCTACAAGATGCAATTTGTATCAAGAGATGGGAAATATAAATGTCTTGATATGGATATTGAAAGAAATTCCAAAGAAGATGGGATTAGATTAGTAAATATAAATACAATCAAACAACTTATCTTCAATGGTGTTAAGTATGTAGTTGAATAATAGTTAGGGGAGCTAAGTCTCCCCTTTCTTATTTTTAAAGAGTTTGGTTTACCTCTCAAAAAGAAAACCCTTAATAACTTGCATATTAAGAAAACAACCTTTATATTTGCACATAAATTTAATTATAAATCTATAACAAGATGAGTAAAAGATGTATCACAACTAATTCTACAATAGAGGAATTGGCTGCTAAATTACAGGGTGAAACTATAGAATCAGTCAAGGGACTTGTTGAGCTATGGCAAGACAAGAATAATAAGGACTGGGACACTTATCCTACTGCTTCAGAACTTAACCAATTTAGAGTTGAATTGAGGAAGAGCAACAACATCATAAATTGGGGAAGAACTTCTCCAAATTCCTATGAGGTATCTACAAGGGGAGACAAGAGATTCTCAGCACTTGTTGCTACTTTTAAGGAAGGCACTATTATAGATGGTGTTGATGTAGGTGGCAAAACTATTGAGTATGTGTATCAGAATATAATCAAGAAGAGTGGTAAAGGCAAAGCCCCAGCCAAAGGTTCTAAGCTTTATATAGAGAAACCTGAATCTAACCCATTTAATATTACTAATATTGACGAAGTAAAGAGAAGTCAATATGCGAAGGATTCAGGAGTGTTCATAGACCATATTGAATCCCCAACAGAGAAGGATATAGAGGATTACCAATTTACAGAAATTGTAATAGTTACCTCAAATGGGGATAGAATACAATTAGCACCTAAAGCAGGATTCCAAGATTTGAATAATGTAGTTAAGACCAAAGATATTAAAGCTATAATTGGTCTTAATTATCTTCTTGAAAATTACTTGAAGAGTAATCCTTTAGAAGTAAGTAAATTTGAGAACTCAGTTCTTAGTGAGTATGCTAAAGATGTCTATGGAAGCAACTACGATGCTACCAAAGATAACTTTCAAGGTGATTATGCTTCTTATATAAAATATGCAAATTTATCTAATTTATCAAAGGAAGAACTTGAAGATTTTTCTTATACTGAGGGCTATCTTCCATTGTGGAAAGAATGGGCAAGACAGAATCCAGAACTTATTGAGGAACTTAGGCAGAAATCTGCTGGGAAAACTCTTACTGACCAGTTTGCTAACACAAGAGTAAGTCAAGCAAGAGCTTTGGCTGAAATTCTTAATGAGACCTCTTCACAAGAAGCTATAGAGATGCTTGATATAGCACTTTCACCTTCATTTGAAGCTCCAAGAATTTCCACTGTGGAAGAACAAGCTAAAGTAGATTTAGACTTTGACCCAAGAACAAGAAGAGACAGGGTAAGTCTGATTGCAAGATTCTTTAGCAATGAAATAGATACAGCACTGCAAGAACACAATGATACTCTTAATAAGAGAATTGCTGATGCTGAAAAAGAAGGTGATGTACTTGCTGTCAATGAACTGAAAGAAGAGTTAGCAACTCTTGATAGATTCAAGATAATCAAGTTATATACACCTGCTGGCTTATTTAGTAGAGTAAGGGATTATTTCAATAACTATATACTTGACTCTGAGGAGAATAGGATACAATCAGAACTGAATATAATCAATAGTATGAAAGGTTCTGAAAGATATAGTGATGAACAGAAGTATGAAGCTGCAAAGAAGAAAGCATTATATAAGACTAATGCTTATCAGAAAGTAGTAGATAACTTCAAACCTTTGGCTGAGGAAGCAAGTACTATACTAATAGCTACAGAGGGGATTAGGATTGACCCTAATTATATTGCCCCTAAAGATGCCAACCTTAATAATGATACTCCAGAGGGAGATAGTGCAGTAGATACACAAGCTGATGATTTTGTAAAGGATGAGGCTTTCAAGGATGGATGGATGACTAATTATAGGGAAGTAAGCTCTCATGAGTCTTTAAGTCAGGAAGTTAGAAAGGTAATCAGAGAGATACCCCAACTTGACTACAGAGGAAAGTATGATAAGGATGATTTAGGAAATCTTAGATTTCTTGATGCAGACTATGTTCATGCAACCCTTATAGATAAGCTCAGAGATATGATTACATCTGATGATATGTTACCACTTCTGGAGACTCTGGGTAATACCAAGCCTTGGACTAAGCAAATAGTCAAGAAGCTACAGGCTGAACCCAAACTATTCAGTCAGTTCTATCAGGATTTCAGAAAGGACTTTATGCCTTACTGGATTCAGAAGAAGAAGCTACAGGCTGATGGTACTTTCAAGATGGAAACTATTGCTATCAATAAGCCTGAGGGTGTCTATTATCTACTTGATGAATGGAGGGATAACTATGAGAATGGTAATCTGCTTGATGATGATAGTATCTATGACAAGAATGGAGACTTGAATCTTGAGAATGCAGAGAATGGTCTTAAATGGACTGAGGCTCTCAATAACAGATTTACCAATCTTAGTACAGAACAAAGGTTGGAACTTCTACAAGATGAAAAGATATGGAAGACATTGAATAAACTCCTTAATATGATTGGTATCAATGCTAATCAAGGTGTATTATTGGATGCTCTGACCAATATAAAGCAATATGAAGGTGGTACTGCAACAGACCCAATTATGTTGCTTCTTCCTCAATTAAATATCATATTCAGTGGTGTAAAGAAAGGTGAGGTTAAATCTGAGACTCTTGAAGATGGAACTGAAAAGAGAGGGGATTTGATAAATACATTTGGTTCTGCTTACAATAGCATAGCTATGATGCTTGCAGAAGTAACAGAAGATGCCATTGAAAGTAGTGTGAGGGAAAATGATAAGTCATACTATAGCCATGTTACTCCTAACTATCTTGGCAAGTTGATTAAACAGCTTAAGAATGTTATGGGTAATGAAGCAAGGTTCAAAGAGTTTGTTGAAAATGAATTCGGACAATATGAATGGTTCTATAAGGATGGTAGATGGAGAAATGACTGGATTGAGCAACTGGTAAATAACCCTGAAATGAGAAGAGGATTGAGCCATAAGGTTCTACTTAACTCAGATAAGGTTGCATATCAGAACTGGGATGATTTGGATTATACCTTAGTATTACTGACAGAATACTTTGGAGACCCAGATAACAGTAAATCTGATATTCAATGGGCTAATTACCATGTGCCAATTCTTTCAGATAGTCCTTCTGCTGAGTTCATTAGATTCAGGAAGTATGACAATCATAGCATCATTGGAGAAGATGGTGAGTATATGAAGTATGATGATATTATCCTTGATAGGATGGTTGATTTGGTTAATCAAGAAGTAGATAGAATAGCTCTTGTAAACCAAAGGGATGTTGAATATCAAAAGGGTAATCCTAACATTGCTCCTATTGCAAACTATGATATAATCAGAGATGAGGAAGGGAAAGTTAAAAGTAAAGGAGGTTCTGAGTTTAAGTTCCTTACAGCTCTGAATGATGTAAGATATGACAATGGTGAGACTTTCCTTGATAGGTTCCAGAGAATCCAGAATGAAGGAACTGGTGCTGAGTTAAGAGAGTTCATCAGAGAGTCAGTAAGAGAAGCTCTTGATAATGAGTTTGAACAGACTTACAGAGAATGGGCTAAAGCTGGTTTACTTGAAGAACTGCCTAATGGTAAGTACAAATATCTTGGAGTAATTGGTGTAAATGCTGGTCAAAGTTCTTATAACAGGAATACAGCAACTTCTTTGAACAATGCAAAGAAGGCTCTTGAAGGAATGTGGACTACAGAGATGGATATTCTTTTAAGGGATTACAACAACAATAATCCAGTAGATGATAGAAGAGCAACTACTCTTTTTGAAAGTATTAAGGACTTGTTGAGAGAGAAGATGGTGAGAGGTGAGATTACTGCTAAGGAAATGGATAGTATCAATAGAAATTTGGTTATTAGAAATAATGCCAAAGCTAAGTTGAGAGAGTATTTCTGGAATAGTAAGTTTGCTACATCACAAATCATTGAACTCACTACAACTGACCTTGCTTTCTATAAGAATATAGAGGACTTCCAAAAGAGATATAAGGAGGTTCATGCTCCTGCTCTCAGACTTAATACCAACTCTAAGTATGGTAGAAAGGAAGAGAGGACTATTTATCTAAAGGATGATGAGATTGTATCCTCTGCACTTGATGATATTGCAACTGTACTTGATGAAAGAGTCAAGAAAGGTGAGATGTCAAAGAGAGACAGAGATTTAATCTTGAATAAGTTCAGAGAGGTAAATGTGGCAGATGCTCAGGCTTACAGGTCATTAAGTTCTTACAGAGCTATTCTTGATATGTCTGGTCAGTGGACAGATGATATGCAGAGAGCCTTTGATAACTTCCAAAATGGTAAGTGGGATATGGCTGATTTCAATATTATCTGGCAGACCAAGAAACCTTATGTGTACACTCAGGTGAATAATATGAGTGGAGTTCAAGGTCATACAGGCATTAAGACACCAGTTCAACATAAGAACTCAGAGTTCCTTCTTATGGCTATGCACCAGTTAGTTTCAGGTCCACTTAGTAAATCAGGTAAACTTGTGGCTATCAATGAGTTCATGGAAGAGAATGGAATTGATGTAGTTCAATTTGAATCAACTACTAAGGTTGGGAAACAAGGTGTAATTGACCTGAATAATGTCAATACTAAGGAAGATGTCAAGTCTGTACTTAAGAATGCCACTACTCAGAATGGTGTTGAGAATCCTAATGTAGTTCATAAAGTAAGCTATGAGGATTATGGTATTCAGACTGCAACTCCAGAACATGCTATTGATGCAGTTCAGTTAGTTGGTACTCAGATTAGAAAGCTGATTACAGCAGATATTAGTCCAGATGTTAAGATTGATGTAAATGGTAGGGAAATGTCTAAGCAGGAATGGTTAGATATGTATAATGCTATTAACACTGAGAATATCATTCAGGCTTTTGCTGATGTAAATGAAATCTTTAAAGACCCCAAACAGGTTGAGAAGATACTTCTTGAGGAATTAAGAGGTAATCAAAGATATGGAATTGATATGATTAGAGCTTGTACTCTCAATGAGAAAGGACAATTCAATATTCCATTATTTGACCCTGTACAATCCCAAAGAGTACAGACATTGCTGAATAGTATTATCAAGAGTAGGATTACTAAGCAGAAGATTAGAGGAGGAGCACTTATTCAGGTGTCTGACTATGGTCTTACTGATGAATTAAAGATTGTTTTTGAAGGTGAAGGAGAGAACAAGAGAATCAAATATCTCGAAGTTTATATGCCAGCATATAGTAGGAAGTTCTATGAACCTCTTATGAAGGCAGGTACTCATGAACTGGATGTAAATAAATTACCAGACAGCTTGAGAAAGTTGATTGGTTATAGAGTTCCAACAGAGGACAAATATTCAATGGCTCCTCTTTATATTAAAGGTTTCTTACCCCAGCAAAATGGTTCTGCAATTATGCTTCCAGCAGAGATTACTACCCTAAGTGGTTCTGACTTTGATGTGGATAAATTGTATATTATGCTGCCTGAGTTCAAGATAACTCCTAAATATAATAGAAGACAGTTTGTTGATGATTTGGTTGCTCAATTGACACAAGGAAAAGCTGTATCTCCTGAAATGTTGAAGGAGTATAGACAGAGTGTAAACAGAGCCATAGATGATGGTAGGAAAGCTCCTAAGGATAGTCAGGAATACAATCTCTGGAAGACCTATAAAGCTAACAGAGAGAAGTATAGAGTAGCTTCTGAGGATAAGATTGAGAAGATTGAATATGACTTTAGCAAGTCTCCACAAGAGAATAGTCTTGAAGCCAGAAACAATCTACTGATTGATATGATGTGGGGTGTTCTGACTAATGCTGACACTGCTTCAAAGATGCTTAACCCCGGTGGTTTTGATTATCAGAAGAAGTCTGCAAGAATAATTAACATTCTACAATCCAGTAGAGAGTCTGAACTAAGAAAGGAACTGAATATTCCTGAAAATCAAAGTACTCTTTCCAAGTTACAGAGTATGGATTTAAAGAAACTTGACAAATTGGCAGAGAAGTTCAAGAAAAAACTTGACCCTCTTAACCCAAGAACTCAAGTTCAACTTCATCAGCAGAATATGACTGGTGCAGCATTGATTGGTATTTATGCCAACCATAATGCAAACCATGCTTTGATGCAACATACTGAATTAGGTCTTGATACTGAGAATGGTTCTTTCTTACTTAATGGTAAGAGACTGACTTCTCTTCATGGTCTGATGAATGACAATAAGGAGTATATCTCAAGGAATAATGCAGGTTTCCTTGCTGCATCTGTGGATAATGTAAAAGACCCTGTGCTTGCTTCATTGAATCAGAATACATTCACTGCTGATGCCTCAATGCTTTTAAGTAGGCTTGGCTATAATCCTGTTGAGATTGGTTTGATTATGTCACAACCAATTGTAATGGATATTACCAATACCTATTTTAGAGAGAGTAGGGAAGGCAAAGGAAAGGGCACAATCATTGATGAAGTCATTGAGAACTATAAGAAAAGGGCTGCAATGATGGAAGATGTAACCTATGACAATTATAAATCTAATAAGTTCATGGCAGATGAATTGGCAGACAATATCATTCTCCAGAAGGAAGTAGAGGAATTGAGTGATAGGACACAGACATCTGACTACAGAAAGGTTGAGTTCTATAAGAAGCAAGTGGCTGCTGGCTATTTATTCAAGAGAATAATGGGCACAGCAGATGCTTTAGGACAGTTAATTCAAGCTACAAGAGCAGATACCCAAGGTGGTGCAGCAGGTCCTACTATTGCAGATACACAGATTAAGATACAGAAAGTTGATGACTTCCTGACTAATGTGGTTTTAAATGAAAACTCCCCTTTAACTGGTGCAGATGTTATTATGCCTTTCAGTATGAAAGGTATGGATATTGACCAGATAAGAGAGAGGTTATTAAGTTCCCCATTACCCTATTTACAAGCATTCTTTAGTCTTGGTATTGACCAAACACAAGAAATGTTTAGTAGATATTTCCCTCAGTTCACTTCTTCATTCAGAGAAGTAATTGATGGTAAGGAAGGGTTGAGAGGACTTAGACAGTACACTAAGACAGGCAAGTTAAATGCAAAGACACTCAATAACATCTACAATGATTTGTTAGCTTATATTATGTCCAAGACATCATTCTTTGGGCAAGAAGCTAACCTAAGAGCAGATGATAAGGTTACAACATCCAGTGATAAGAGAAGGGATTTCATCAATAATTTCCCTGATTATTTCAACAGAACATTGAGTGAACATCCTGAAATAGCTGAACTTGAGTTTGTTAAGAGATTAAGAGTAATAAGGGCTAACCAAAACAATCCTGTAGATACAGTAGTATTTAAGAATGTTGGTCAGTTAAGTCCTACTCTTAGGGAAAGATATATGAGAGACTGGCAATCATTGTTATATATGGGTCCAGAAGCTCAGGCTTTAGCTCTTAATTTATTCAGATACAGTTATTACAGAAATGGATTTGCATTTGGACCTTCTACTTTCATTCATTTAGCACCAACTGCCATTAGACAGTCTGTTCCAGAGTACATTGATACACTGAGAGGATTGTTGGAAAGTGAGGATGATTACAGTCAGTTTATTGACCAGTACATCTACAATCACTTGGATAACAGACAGTTGGTTCCTGAGGTTCCCACAGAGGCTTCCACTTCTTTCACTGATGAACAAGGTGATGCTTTGGATATGGTTAAAATAACCATTGATACTGAATCTAACAGTGGTGATAAGAAGATAATAAGGAAGAGGGAAGGAACAGGAGAGGAAACAACCTATGACTTCTTTAATTATATAGCAAGAAGATACAAAGGAGGTACAATATATTACAGGCTTACACAAGCTGATAATGTACAACCTAATGTAGCTGTGTATGAAAGGATAGACCCACTTGGATTCAAGAACAGTTTCATTGAGTATGAATATGGTAAGGATGTTACTGAAATGAAGTCAGTAATTGATAAGAATGACAGGGATTATACTCCTAATGTAAATCAGGATATAACAGCCTATCAGGAAGCTGATATTGATTATGACTCCATGCCAGAATATCTTAACTATGATTTCTCAAGTCTGACTCAAGATATTGCAAGTGAGGCTTTCAGTCAGGTGTATGGTGCTCCACTTGAAGTGAATGAAGGGAAAGCAGATGATATTAATTCTATTAGTCCTAATACTGAGTATGAGGATGCAAACAATGATAAAATCTGTGGTGCAAATACATTATATGAATTATAGATATGGCTAAGAAATGTGCAATAATTCCTCAAGTGAGGAACAGTAAAAATGAGGTAGTAAGCAGCAGGTTATTTAAAGACCTGCTGGCTTATGCCCCTAATAGACAGGAGGCAACAAGAATATACCTCATTACAAAGAGTAGTGACTTTATTACTAATTGGAATCCAAGGTTACAGATGGATGAAAATGGTGAACCTACTCTAAGCAGTCTCTTGAAGAAAACTAATCTAAGAAGTATTATTGATGAGCAGAAGATTCTAAAGAACCTTAATGAAGAGATTGGACATTACCATAAGACAGGTAGAGCTAAGTTATATCTGAACAATGATGAAAACTATAGAATGTTAGTCCAAAAGGCTATTCAATTCAACACTCAGTCAGAGTTTAGAGAAGACTATGTTGCATCTGTTGAGAAGGTATGGGACAATGAAAGTAATAGGGTTTATATCAGTCCTTTTGTCAGAGTAAGAAACAAGATGAATAGTCTTGAAGCTAACAATATGCAGTATAATTACACTCTTAATAATAGATTGAGAGAGATATTAGCTGCTAATGGCATTGGGATAGGTGCTCTTACAGACTTGGAACAGAGGAGAGGAGTGGCAGGAGTAACAGACTTTAGTCAAGCCAGAGATGCTGCAACAGGTATAATTGAATTGATTAGACTTGCTGATGGTATTAAAGGGGAAAGAGCATTACCAGAGGAGTTTGCTCACTTTGCTATTGAGGCAATGGGTGATAATCCTCTTATCAATAGACTGGTTAATCACTTGGCTAACAATAGTTTGGTAGGTGAGATATTAGGTGATGATTATAACACTTATGACAGTCTGTATAAAGGTGATGAATCAAAGTTAGCCAGAGAAGCTGCTGGTAAATTACTTGCTAAACACTTATTACAGTCTGAACCAGTCCCTTCTTCATCTTATAAATCCCTTCTGGAGAGGTTTATCAATGCTGTAAAAAATTTCTTTAGAGGATTAGGGGCTTCACAGTTCCAAAAGGCAATGCTTGAAGCAGAGAGTAGCTTTAGTAAACTGGCTGGTGATATTCTTACTGGACAGATGGATGAAGCTATTAATGTTGAGAACATTAGTACCTCCGAGGCTTTCTATTCCACTACTGAAAGGGTAGATAGGGATAAGGCTTTGTTACAAAAGATTATAGACAATGAGTTGAAGAGGCTCAAGATTTATGAAAAGAGAAATCCTAACAGTCAATTTAGTGCCAATCAGAGGTTATTAATAGACAGGTTAGAGCTTGAATTAGCTGATAATAGTGAGATTGAAGGTATCTATATGTTCCTTGATAATGCACTTGAAGAACTAAGGAAAGTAAGTAGTAGGCTTGAGGTATTGAGAAATACTCCTGCAACCAATCTTAATGAAAGGGCTGGAGTACTCAGGGACATCAGGAACTATATGTACAGTTATAAGAGGATAGCTGATTCAGTAAGAGAGGCTCTCAGAGAGGAAGAGAAGTCCACAGACAATAGATATGGTCAAAGAGTAAGAGTTGCATTAGATAATGTCACTACAATGCTTAATGACCTTGCAGTGGACTACAATACAATCTCTATGCCTTTATTTGTTGATTTCATCAAGCCTTTTGTAGGAGATAACCTTGTGGTTCCATTTGGAAAGTACAAAGGAAAGACTCTTAATGCAGAAGAGTTAGTTAAAGTAGCTGATGAGGATATTTCTTTCTTTGACAGATGGCTGGATAGTATGGCTGATTCATCTGATTATATGTTGAAGATTATGGACCAAGCTGTTAAAAAGAGCAAGGAGCAAGCCAGATTGAAGACTATTGATATTCAGAAGGAACTACAAGCTGCCACTATTAAACTTGAACAGGCTGGTGTAAAAGACACTGAGTGGATGTTTGAGAGAGATAGTAAAGGTAATCTGAGTGGTAATTATATCAGTGAGATAAACCATGCTCTATTCAGAGAGAGAATGAGGACTATGTTCCAAAGTCTTAATGAAAAGTATGGCAGAAATCCTGTAGGGGAGAATGCTGATAAATACAATGAAGAGAGACAAAATTGGTTTAATGCCAATATGGAGACTGTAGATGGAGTTAGACAACCTAAGAAATCCATTTATGAAAGTATGGAGTTGAGAAGGCTAAACAAAGCCCAGAGGGATTATTATACTACTGTAATGGATATTAAGGCTAAACTTGATGCCTTACTTCCTGATAAATATACAAAGCTGAATAGTGCTGTAAAGATTAGGAAAGACTTGGTTGAGAGGGTTAAAAGCTCTGAAAGTGTTAAGTCTGGTGCTCAACAAGTTTGGGAAAGTATCAAGGATAATTTCATTAGAAGAACTGATGATACAGACTTTGGAGATAAGGCAACTGTAAAAGACTTTGAGGACAGAGAGGTACAAATGTTACCTATCTACTTTACAAAGCTCAAGAAGGGAGAAAGTGCTAATGACTTATCTACTGATATAGTAGGTACTATGACTGCTTATGCAGCAATGGCTAATGACTTTGATGAAATGAATAAGGTCATTGATGTTCTTGAAGTTGGTAGAAATATGCTAAGAGAAAGACAAGTCACTCAAACAGAAGGGGGTAAACCTGTGGTTGAGAAGTTTAAGGCAGTAGGTAGAAAGGTTGAGAGTAAATTAACTAAGACAGGAGACAAGTCAAGGTTTATGGAAAGACTGAATGACTTCTTTGAAATGCAGGTATATGGAAGATACATGGCAGATGAAGGAACATTTGGTAAGACTAATATTGACAAGGGAAAGGTAGCTAACTTTATTAATAGAATGACTTCTATGAATAACTTGGCATTGAATATCCTTTCAGGTATCTCCAATGTGGCTACTGGTAAGGTAATGATGAGGATTGAGTCTTTCTCAGGAGAATTCTTCAATGAAAAGAATACCCTAAGAGCTGATAGAACTTATGGTAAGGAATTACCATCATTCTTAGCTCAATTAGGTGATAGGGTAAAGACTAATAAGTTAGCTTTATGGGATGAACTATTCAATGTAATGCAGGAATATGAACAGGATACAAGAGAAGTCAACTTTGATAGGAAGACTTGGTTCAGTAGAATGTTTGGTACATCTGCTTTATTCTTTATGAATAATGCTGGTGAACATTGGATGCAGAATAGAACATCATTAGCTCTGGCTGATGCTTATAAAATGAAGGCTCCTAATGGTAAGTTAGTAAGTCTGTGGGATGCTTTTGAGGTTGTACCATTAGATAGTAGTAATAAGAAGTTAGGTGCTAAATTACAGCTAAAACAAGGTTATACTAAGGCTGATGGCTCAGCTTTTACTCAAGAAGATATAATCAAATTCAGTAGAAAGAGTGCAGCTATTAATCAAAGAATGCACGGTATTTATAATAAAGCTGATAGAAGTGCAGTACAAAGATTGGCTATTGGTAGATTGGGTATGATGTTCAGGAAATGGATAAAACCTTCGCTCAATAGGAGGTTTAAATCAGCTACATATAACTATGACCTTGAAGCATGGACAGAAGGTTATTATCTTACTACTGGTAGGTTTATGAATGCTCTATTCCAAGACCTTAGGAAAGCTCAGTTTGATATTGCAAGTAAGTGGAATGAAATGACTCCCACAGAACAGTCAAATGTCAAGAGAGCATTAACTGAGGTAGCACACTTCCTTGCAGTAGTAGCAGCTATTGGATTAATAGAGTGGAGTGATGATAGGGATAGACCTTGGTTAGTCAAAATGATTGAGTATCAGTTGAGAAGATTATACACTGAATTAGGTGCTCTTACTCCTACTCCAGAAATGGTTGGTGAAGGTTTGAGGATATTAAAGTCTCCTGCTGCTGGTGTAAATACAGTAGAAAAGACTCTTAATCTAATTAATCTTATGAACCCAATGAACTATGAAACATTCAATGGAGAAGATGCAATACTTAAGTCTGGACCTTATAAAGATAAGTCTAAAGCTCAACAGAGCTTACTTAAGTCTCCTCTTGCTCCTATGTATAACACAGTTCTAAGAGGTATCTTTATTGAAGACCAGATACCATTCTTTAAGCAATAGGCTTAAAAGAAGAAAGGGGAGGTAGAATAATCTACTTCCCCTTTTTATTTACACCTTAATAAAAAAAAAATTTAAACCTCATGTTTGAAGTTATGAACATCTGATAGCTTGCTCTCTTTCCTCTTGGGAAATTTGATTCCACATTTCTTCTGTCCAACCTTTCTTTTCAAGTGCTTCCCTTATCTCAGTTTCAATACTACTGAAATCCATTGAGGATTGTACCCCCTCCTGATTTCTCATCTCTTGAAGAGATGGTACTTTATAGGTTATGTTAGAGTAATGCCCTTCATTAATATTTCTGTAATATTCAGTAAGAGAAGGTCTTAGACTGTTCCAGTTAGTGACTTTAGCAAACAATTCCTTAAAGAAATTGATTATCTTAGTACCTAAAGATTGAGTGTCTTGAGACATCACATATTCCCTAAAACCTTCTGCCATAGCTTCTTCAAGTTGTGAGTTACTTAAGTCTCCATAAGTTCTCTTAGCTTCTTGAAGTAATTCATCCCTAAGTGTAGGTTCTGTGAGTAAGTGGAATACTGCATGAAATGCTTCATGATATGTAGTTCCCTCAGCAGCTATATCACTTAAAGTAATAATACCATCACTAAATTGACCCCATGCTAATGCACCAGTCTTAGCTACTCTAATAAGACCATTAGTAACTACAACCCTCTCACTCTCACTTAATTGAGGTAGAACCTTATTTAACCAAGCTAACTCCTTATCTTTATCCCATATAGGTCTTGCTAAATCATCAACTTGTCTTAATTCAAATTCTACATCAAACTCTTCATCAGTCTGATTAATAGCCTGTTCTTTAGCAACAGTTGAAGCTGCACCATTAGATTCTCCTTGATTAATAGTAGCAGGAATAATAGGCTTCTCAATCTTAACTGGTTCAGAAGAAGGAGTGTAAAGTATAGTACTTTCCTGAGACATATCTACAACTCTCTGAGGATTACCTTCCAGTATCTTCTTTATATTGTTCTTAGCCTCAGCCTCACTATATGACAGTACAGCATTCTTTACTAAAGCAATAGTATTACCATTAGGAAATACTGCATAGAAATCATTAGATGCAACATGTGCAGGTTGATTTCCAAACCCTTTGGTAATATTAGGAACCTTAGTCATATATACCTCAACTCCATTCACCTTTCCAATAGGACTTAGATAACCTGTATGTAACTTTCCATCTCTCAAGAAGTAACCTACTTTACTATCTGACATACTATAGTCTGGTAGAACATTGTTTATAGGCTCTCTTGTTTCCCATGTACTGTTGAATATAGGTAAGCTACTATTAGTATTATTCACTTCTGGAGTGGCTACACTGCCAACTAAAGGAACATTCACAGATGAATCATAGTTAAGAAGAATACCCTTCTCCTTAGTTACTCTACTAACATTATCCTTGTTGTACTCAAGTACAAAAGGTAATATAGCTAAAGTAGTGATAGGAGTATGATATTGAGACTCAAATAAGTTCTTGTAAGCACTCAATTGTTTAGTATAATACTGCTCCTGACTCATTGTTTGGGTATTAGATTTATTCTTGAAATAATTAACCTTTCTACCATTCCTATCAACAAAGTCATAGAAGCTATATCTACTTGTCTTAACATCATATATCTTGAAGTTTCCATTAGCATCTACAGAGAGAATATCAACCTCACCAGCTACCCTGTTTCCATTCTCATACTTATTGAAAAGTACTATATTATTAGTAAGGAATGTTTCACCCCTTGCTTCAATATTACTCTTAATTTCAGTAAGAGAAGTAACCAAATCATTGAATGCCTGTTCAGACATATTGCTTGGTTTAACTGGCATCTCACTTGATGTGAAGAAGTTTCTGATTACACTATCTACAGAAGTACCTGCATCCAATGCTCTTTGTGAATTAGTTCCAGACATCTTATCTCTTACTATATTCACAATAGTATCTCTACTTCTTGCATCTATCTTACCCTCAAAGGCTGTAAGGTCTACACCATAATGGTTACTTAAGTTCTTAAGATAGTTATTGAACTGTGTTATATTATCTGCATTCTTTGAGAGATTAACTCTTAAATCCTGTAGAGCTTTAGTCTGTGCAGGAGACTGGGTCCAATTACTTCCTAATACTGAATGTACCCTCTTATATTCATGGTATTCACCATCATCCTCAAGGATATAATAAAACTCACCATCAGTTCTTGTCTTATCAACCTTAGACTGGTTCTCTGCAATCTGGTCTATAACTTTCTTAGAGTCAGCTACAGTCTTCTTTCTATCAGCTAATTTCTGTTTGAATTTATCTGATGCAGCACCAGTTACATACTGACCTGTATTTCTGTTCAGAACCTTACCATTAGGGAGGAGGGTGATACCCCCCATCATCATAGAACCATTCTGAGCATCCCCATAGTTTTCTTGTATATAAGCCATATCAAGAATAGACTCTGGGAAAGAGTTAAGAGTTCTGCCATTATTATCTCTTACAGTATTTGAAGTCAAATCTACATGGTATGTAGTATTATCAAATGAAACTGTAGTTCCTGCAATAGCTCCCTCTGTACCTCCTACAGGAGTTTGTATCTTTCTGCCTTCCTCAGCCTTAACTGATGCAGGATTTAGAGCTTGCTGTAAGTTACCTTGTATATCAAAGTAATCTGTTGTAAACCAGTTACTTTTTACACTGGCATCTATTATATTGGATGTCATTACTCCAGAAGAGAGTAACATGTTATTGTAGCCTCCCTTATTAAGCATACCTAAATTCACCTGTAATGGAAGATTGAATGCCATTAAAATGTTTTGTATTTCACTGGCTACTTCTTGTGAATCTCTTGTATCAGGCTGGGTTTTAACACCCTCTCCACCTAATTCATAGAGAACATTAGGGTCCCATCTTTCAGTTAAGAATACAGTTCTTGCATCTTCTCTTCTGACTCTCTTACCATCTATTTCATCATAGATTTCATTCTTATTGGCATCTCTCTGAACCTTGGTAAACCTGATACCATTACCATTCTTACCTTGTATATAGTCAATATGAACATCACCAATATACAGACTTCTTGCCAAGTCTTTTACTGCATTATTAACATCTTCCTCTGTAAAGGCATTAGCTAAAGCATCAATACTCTTCTTTATATTCTTGTATAAAGGAGTTGAATTAATAGTAACATCCTCTGGATTATATTCACTTTCATTGAAGTGCTTAACCCTTACAGCAGCAGGACTATATTTACCAGCAGCATTAGGAATAAGGATATACATCCTACCTTCCTTTTGACTCATATCCATTGGCTTGATAATTAAATCATCACTGATTCTACCATTAGTAGATAGAACACCATTCTTTACAATACCAAAGATAGAACTTGCACTTACATTAGGTATTTCTCCCATGTTTCTTTCTTCTGTACCATAAGGTATTCTACCAACCATTATCTGAGATACTCTTGTAGTAGGAGTAGCTATAAACTTCTTATCCTTTCCAGTCTGATTAAACTCTTCTTTTACTCTTTCAATAAGACCTGATAAACCTTCATATCTATCTACTACATACTGACTTTCATCTAATGAACCAACTATTTGGTTATTTCTCTTATCTACAATAAAGATTGTATGGTCATTAAACTCAGGGTCAATCATAAAACCAAGTTCATCACCTGCCTTTAGATTACCTTCATTTACATAACTGAAAGCTCTATTATCTCTAAGATAGTTATAAAGTTCATCAAAGTTTAAGTTCTCTTTCTCAGCAACTACTACATTGAAAGGTCTGAAATCTCCATCCTTACTTGCATTGATATGTAATTCAGGAATAGTAGGTCTATAATACTGCCTCTTACCCTTTGCATCCCTATCTAATGATTGAGGAGTAGGAGCATTTTCATTGGCTTTCTTATTTTCCTCAGCTACCATTTGAGGAGTAATGTTACCTACAGGAGGTTCATAAGTATCAACTGGTCCAGCATTAACTGGTGGAACTGTAGGTGTACCACTATCTCCAGTTGTGTCTTTTGATGTAGTACCTCTTGTACCATCTGTTTTCTCAACTGGCTTTAGATATTCAACAGGGAATCTTGCTTTGAATCTCTGGTCATTATTAACCTCACTCATTGCAGATAGAAGTCCATATTGAGCCTCAGCAAAATTCATCATATTCAAATCATCTGGCAGATTTTCATCATACAGACTTTCTGGATTATTAATGAATACTGAGTTAGGATTAGCCATTTCCTCAAGATTATTAGCATTTTCATGTTGAGTTCTAAGTAGCTCTTGTGCATTAGCTTTAGCCTCAGGAGAGATAGGTTGTCTATCTATTGCCCTACTTACTTCACTATTATACATTTGAACTTCCTTATAGTCCTTAGCCATCTTATTACCTTCATTCTCAAGTTCATCAAGAATTTGAAGTCTTTTAGATGAATCAGGCTCATTATTCAATGCTTCTCTAACCTCATTAAGGTTAGTAGCAGCTAATGCTGCATCCTTAGTCTTGGCTATCTCCTGTCTTTCATTTTCCCTTATGATATTCTCTCTTTGTCTTTCTTGCTTTTGTTGTAGAGCTTGAGGATTTCTAAGATAAGTATCATACTTGTCAATGAAATCAAGTCTTCTTTCAGCTATCTTATGAAGGTCATTAACCTCATCAATTATATCCTGTTTATTAGGGTCAGCCTGTAATGCCTTATCTAATAAAGAGATATAAGATTGAGCTTCCTTTGAATCAGCAAGTTCATTAATTAGTCTTACAGGAGAATAGTTCAATAAATCTGATAATCTATTAATCTTATTTTCATCACTGTCACTAATAAACTCTCTATCCATAGAGGCATCAAGCACTCCTTGAAGTCTGTCCTTTATATCTTCATGTACTGACTTAAACCTGTTTTCAAGGTTATCAATGTTTGAGAAGTAATAAGTCATTTCTTCAAGACCATCTTCATCAAAGTAATCACCAATCTTAACTTGTAAGTCCTGACTAATCTTTCTGTAATTATCTACAGCTTCCTTAGTTTCCTGAGTTTGCTTTTGAATCTGTTCAATTACTTCTGCATCAGTCATATTATCATATACTGATGTACCAGTTTCCTGATTAGTAGTAAGTTGTCTAATCTGTTCTACATCCTCAGGTCTTACATTTCCAGCCTCCTCAATTATATCATATAGGTCATTGATTCTTCCTGCCTTATCAAACATGATAACATCACTAATAAGCTGGTTGTGTTCAGCATTCTTAAACTCAAAGTTATCATTGTTATCAGCAGCTTCATCCATTTGTTTTTGGTAAGCATTATGCCTGATAGCTGATTGATAGTAGTTAAGGAACTCAGGTGATTGTACTCTATTATTCAGTTGAGTTACAATAGCATCATCTTTCTCACTTCTTTCTCTTATCTCTTGTATATCTTCCTTAATACCTCCTTGTAGATATACTGGAGATTGGAAACCACCCTCACTATTTCTTGTACTTCTAAAGCCCGGAATACCTACTAAACCAGTTAAACCACCAATAAAACCTTCTTCCCATCCTTCAACAGTACCATAGGTTTGTTGTATAGCTTTTGCAGTAGCTTGTAGCCAGTCAATAGTTTTACTTTCTGCATCTGGGTCTATCTTGGCTCCATAGAAGTCATTGAGTTCAGAAGCATATTTATATCCTGCAACTTTACCTGCAACAGCCTGTCCCATTTCTTCATAAGGACCTTCTGCAACACCCTTACTTGCAATCTTCAAGGCATTTTTAAGTACAGAAGGTTTAGCTGCACTATAACTTACAGTACCATCCTCTGCAACTGCCCTTAGTATCTGACTACCCTTTTTAGCTGTATTATATCCACCTGCATAGAACTTACCAAACTGCCAAGCATCTGATACAGTAAGTAGTGGAATATTTAGAGCAAAGTCTATATTACCCATCTTAGCCCTATCTTCTGATAGTTTCTGTAGCCCACCTTTGTAATCAAACTTAGCATCTACTCTTGCTTGTAACATAGCTTGTCCTTCTGGAGTAAGGGTTTCCACTACATTTCCATCAGGGTCAATTTGCATACTACTATATTGAGGAAACTCTCTAAGCATAGCTTCTTGCTCTTGTGCTGCTACTTTAGCTTGTGCATCATCAAGTTGTTGTTTGTGAAGCTCAAACCAGTCTTTACTATTTTGAATAGCCTCAATTCTTGCTTCACCTAATGCCCCTGAGAAAGCACCAGTAAGTTTAAGAGTAGGCTCAGCCATCTTAAGTTTCTTAGCATCTCTTGCTAATTCCTCAGTAAGCCTTACACCATCAAGGAATAAATCTCCTTCCCTATAAGCTTGTAAAGCTGCATTAGGGCTAAGAGCCTCACCTGAGGCTGTAACTGCACCTTTGAATGCTTGTCTTGCTTTATTAAGACCAAGTAATCTTGAGGTGGCACCAGCACTAATCTTACCAGAATAGGCAGCACCAACAGCAAAACCTAAGTTCTTAAGGAACTTGTCTCCAATAAAGTTAGCTGAGAATATATTCTCATACCAAGGGTCATTCTGCTCTGCATCAGTATAGTAATTAGGTAGAGCTGATTCTGACCATTCATTTACTTGCTGCATTGCATTTGAGAAAGGATTATCCCAAAAGCCTGAGAATGTTCCTATAGCTGCTGCATTACCTAAACCTACTATAGTGCCAAGAATACCATCAGCAAATGTAGTGCCTGCAAGAACAGCACCCTTAGCTAAACCAGCTCCTATTTGAGCATACCAAGGTTGCAACTCACCTCTTGTATTGGCTAAATTATCAAGTTGGGTCAGTGAGGTAATACCAGTGTCATACACACTCTCCCCTACTCCCTCTCTATAAACTTCTTGATATGGGGATTCAAAGTTCTGTTTCTGCCTAATTTTGAACTCAGCAGGAGAACTACTAAGACCAGTTTCTTGAAACTGTCTTTCTTTTCCTTCATTGGTATTTAACCCTCTCAAGCCAGAGATTCCAGCTTGAGTAGGGTCTGTTCTATCTATACTCATAATTAAATATTTGAATCTGTATTACTTTCTCTTTTAGCAATGGAATTAAATCTACTATAAATATCATTCATTAACTCAGTTATATAATGTCTCTGAGCCTCGACATCTTCATTTTCTATAGCTTGATTAATCAACATCAATTGGTTTTGAATGACATTTCTTCTTATACCATCTTCATATACCTTTGTTTCTCCAGCTACAACTTCTGGGTCAAGAAGGAAATTCTTAGTATCACCCTTGCTATTAGTACCTGTAAATACAATTCCTAAATTAGGGTCATATTCAATCTGAGAATCTTCATTGAAATAATCCTTTATATCTTTATAGGAGAGCATATCTCCTTTCTTGTTAGAATCAAGTTCATATATTCCAGATTTTCCATCAGTTCTTCTTGATATTGAAGCTGCATTCTCTCTGATAGTTTTAGAAATTAGAGTTGGGTCTGTTATAGAGGTTATATAGGTTACTTCCCTCATTGCAGATTTATTCAAATCACTATTCAGTTTAGCCTCAATTTGGTCCAAGTTTCTTATTCCATACTCTTTCATCAAGTTAGAAATTCTTTCTTGATTAGGTTTATATGTTTCTACCTTTCCAGGTGTCCTTTGTAGGTGCCCCCTTGTTCCATATAACTCAAGAGGGTCTGAACCAACAACTCTTTGTGCTGTTTCATCCAAGTTTATAGTACCATTCCTTACACCTTGTATAAATGCTATATCATCTTTTTTCTTCTCAACATTTACATCTTTTACCTTGGTAACACCAGAACTTCTGAAATAAGGACTTTGCACATCTTCCTTAGTACCTTTCTTTCTTGCTTGGGCTAATCTTTCCTGCATTGCATAATCATAAGCCTTATTAGAAAGAGTTTGATATTGAGTTTCACCTACTGCATTCCACAAACCTTGTCTTGCATAATCATAAGCTCTATTAAGGATATTCTCATCACCCCAGTTCCTAATACCAGAACTTCCTATTGCATCTTCCACAATACCTTGAAGTATAGGAGAAGCCTCAGGATTATTCTGTACAGCCTGCATAATTTCATCAGGTCTGAATCCCTTCTGCATGATGGTTTCATAATATTGATTACCTAAGATTGTTCTCCACTTTCTTGGGTTCTCTCTTACTTCCTTAGCTAAATTCTGTGCAGCAGTACCTACTTGTTTGGATAATAGTGCTCCAGAATAGGATTGTGGTGATAAGGCTGGATTAGCTATAAGTTCATCTAAGGAAAGTGTAGAAGCAGGTCTATCAAATAATAGTGTACTATCTTGAGCCTGTAATTTCCTTTGTTCATCTATCAACTCCTGTCTTCTCTTATAAGCCTGTTCTATAGGAACAATCTCAGAAGAGTATCTTCTTTTCATATCAATCAATCCTTGTCTACTTGCAGGAGTAAGTCCTTGTTTAGCTAATGACTCAGCTTGTGCAGCCAAGTCATTAGAATATTGTTTGTATATTGCATAAGCCTGTGGGTCTGTCTGTTCATTAGCCATCCTCTCAAAGATACCTGCTTTAGCTCCTAATTCACCCATACCCTCTTGAATAGTATTATATTCTTGAGTGTATGCTTGTAAAGGTTGTATAAGCTCATTGTAATTGAAGGGTCTGAACTTGGCATTACTTACAAAACTAAAATTAGGCATAAGTACCTCTCTTTCTTTTTAATTTACCACCTTTAGCTCTCTTAGTTCCTCCAGTATATTCTCCTCTTGTATTTATTTTGAATACACCTGATTTAGCTAATGTATCTGCCCAGTTCCTCTGCTCATTCTCCCAGCCTAAGTCACCTAATCCTTGTAAGAAATTAGTTATATTAGCACTTCTTCTTGCAGCATCTTGGTCTTTAATAGCCTGTCTCATCTGAGCAGCAGTTGTAGCCTGCCCTAATCTTGCTCTCTTAGCTGCATTTCTTGACTCTGCATTAAACATTGAAGCCTTAAGTCCAGTCTCAGTATTAAACATATTAGTACCTCTATTGAATGCCTCAACTCTTTCTCTCAACTGTTGGTTATATTCCTCTGCTTGTCTTGCCAAATCACCGATGCTTTGACCATAGTTATAATCAGCAGCAAGTATTCCAGCTTGAGCATTAAGCCTATTACCACCTGATGTATTCTGTAAAGCCCTTCTTGTGGCAGCAGCCTGTTGACTCATCTTATTAATATAATAATCCCTATCTAAAGGTCTATAAGATAGATAGTTTCCAATAGGAGCATACCCTGCTGCCTCAGCACCTAAGTCTACTCCACCTATCATATCAGCACTACCATAGTCTGGTTTACTGAATAAATCTGATAGACTTGCTAAACCAGAGCCTATAATTGGTGCATATCTTGTCCATGTCTGCCTCTTTCTACCTCTTTCTTCATTATCTAAAGATTTCATATAGTCTCTTCTATTCTTTTCAAAATTATTCAGTTCTTCCTTAGTCATAGGAGCATTACCAAAAGTTGTCCCATAAGCAGTAAATCCCCCAATCTCATTAGGCAATTTAGAATTTTCCAAATAAGGATTAGTAAATATTGGGTCAGGATTTATAGGACCTCCTTTATCAAATCTGTTAGATTTGATATTTCTTATCCTCTTTCTATTTCTCACTTCTTCTTGAGCCTCAGCTATTCTTTCCATAGCAGCTTGTAAACCTCTTGTACTTAGAGGGTCATTAGGTCTTTCCTCACTTTCTCTTTGTGCAGATTTAGCAGCCTTAGCAAAGGTTTTACCTCTTAACTTGTACTCCTTTCTTATATCATCAGGTATCTCCATTCTGTCAGAGAATACATAATCATCATAAACTACTTCACCTTGCTCAACTAAGTTAGGAGCACCTTCTGGGTCAACTCCTATTTGGATTCCTTGATAAGGATTTTCTTCATGAGAACCTCCTTCATCAATAAATGTAACTCCATTAGTAAAGTCTCCACCTTGTGTATTCAACCATCCTCCAAAAGCATTCCAATTTCTTGCATTCTGTGCAAAAGTAGCTCTCTTTCTTGTAGTAGGATTAGAGCTGTTCTTTCCTCTTCTAATACATGCTTCTGTTACTTTACCTCCACAGTACTCAGTAAACTTGCCTCTGTTTTTCTTCTTGATATGAATACCTCCACCTTCTGCAAAAGCATTATATGTATTCATCTCAGGTAATGCTTGGAATGAGTTAGGAAGAGAAGTCAATCTTTGTTTAGCAATTGCACTCATCTCTTGATTATTTAAGTATCTATTATCAAACTCATAGCCTATTGCACCACTACCAAATTCAAGTGGACCACCATAAGCAGAGAAGTTTGCCAATATGTTAAAGTCATTTTGGGCATCTATAGTATTAGCTCTTGTTTCAAAAGAAGAAAGTGCCCTTTCATTGGCTTCTCTGGCTTCTCTATTCAATCTTCTGGCTTTTCTTTTAGCTTTTCTATTACCACCAAGCCATCCTCCAATAGCACTACCAAGACCTACTACACCACCTACAATAGCTCCAATAGGACCACCTACAGATGCTCCAGCAGCAGCTCCCTGACCAGCAGCTCCTAAAGTACCAGTCAGTCTCTGCCCAGTATTTCCTCCTCTAACATCTTTCCATGTATAGTCATCTTTAACTTTAGTCCATGAACCCCATTCACTTAGCAAATCTTCATTGGATGAAGCTCCTATTGTCATGTTCTTTTGAGCTTCAATTTGGGATTCAATTCCACTGGTATCTGCTATTTGCGCATTAGATATTCCAGTTTGTGCCATACCACCAATAGCACCTCCAATACTTCCTATAGAACTGCCAAGATTCTCCCTTTTAAAGGCATTTGAGAATTGTCCTGAGGACTGCTGCCCCCATGTTTTACCTCCATTCTCAAACATATTAGAAGGCATATTGCTTCTTCTTTTAATTTTTTTCTTAGCCATAGTATAATTAATTTTATTGCAAATGTATAAAAAGGTATTGAATAAACAAAGCCTTTAATTAAAAAAGAAAGAGTCCACAAACTAAAATGTTTATGGACTCCTATTAATTATGCAAAATAGTGAACAATAGCATCATGAAACTCTGTTCTATATGTATTAGGAGTATTCATTCCTAACTTAATATAAGCCCAAGTGTTTCTTATCCTATCTCTATTATTTACTATTGCTCTTGGTATATTAGCCCTCCACACCCTGAACTTCTTCTTTAATGGGGAGGGATGTCCAAGTATATTAGTAAGAGGGGTAGTACCATGCTGGTATTCATTCCATACATCAAGAGTATCAAAGGTTTTGTTGCTTATCAAGTTATCACCATCCCAACTATCAGCTCTGAACTCTACTGTATTGAATATCTTATCATTTGGTTCCTCAGCATTAGCTACAAAGGTAATACTGAATGGTTTATATTCACCAAAGAACATATTGTAGTCTCCAGTAAACTGTTCCCACATCTTACCATCCTTGAAGGCATAGAACTCACTACTTACATTGAACATAGCAGGAACCCTTTCATAACTCATGAATGAAGTAAACTGGTTAATCAACTCTGAATAACATAGACAGTGGTCCTTATAAGTAAAATATACATCATTATTATTCTTGTCATAGAATGACCTATAGTTGTTATAACCAACAGGTTCCCAGTCTACATGAACATTATGGGCACTAATCCACTGTCTAAATCCTAACTTATCAGATAGACTGACTATTTCTCCATTAAATAGATATAATGAATTAGTCTCATTATCTATGAAGTATAGTCCAGAAGGAGATTCTGCAATAGACCACTTATTGGTGCAGCCTATAGTATTACTTATATATCTTTTACCACTTACCTTCAATCCATTAGTAATCTCAATTGGCAACCCATCAGAGGTTGGTATCTGAACTCTACTGTTGAATAAAATATTACTTAACCCCCTTCTCTGAAAACAGAATATCTCATTATTATAAGTGTTCAAGGAGGTTACTTCCCCTTTATCACCATCAAGGTCTAATGTTGTTGCAACATTAATTTTAGTCCAATTATCCACTTCATTACCAAGTATTTTTTCCTCAGTCCATGTAATACTATTAGGAAAATCATTAAGACTACTTATTTCATTCAAATATTGATAAGTAAAATAGTTATTACTCTGGGAATAAATTGGATTATAAAGATTGAATATAGAAGGAGTAATAGCTAAGTTGGTAACATTTCCTCTATTTCTATCATACCTACCATCTATATTGATATGAGTTTCACAATAAAATGATACCATTTCAACTACAGTATTCATATCCTCTAAGGTGAATGGATATGTCTTTAGACAATCATATCTTTGAAGATAGGTATCACCTTGAAGAAACTCTATTCTACTACTGTCATTAATATCAATTGGGTCTCCAGATACTATCCACCTGTTATTTAACAGAGCTTCTTCTGTTTTACCCCCAAATCTATTATCCTCATCTATAGTCTGAGTCAACTCTACAAGCCATAACCCTGAATATCCAGTACTAAAGGTACTGAATATAGCACTGCTATCTTTTGTATGGTCATGATTTGTATTACTATTAGGGATTATAACCCTATTACCATTTTGCTTGTTTAAAGCAAATACAGCATGTTTTCCAGACTTATATTTGATGCTTACAGGACTATTGGTATATCTTTCAGAATCTTTAAGATTGACAGTTCCTAATACTGGTATAGTAATTTTATCAACAAAAGTGGTATTTTCAGACTCACCATTATATAATTGATTTATAGTTTTTATATTTTCATAACTATTAGTAACAACACCAATATCTGAACCTACACCTTCTGTTTTAGAACCAGGAGGTATTACTTTATCAACATTACCATAGTATAACAGAGACTCATCATTCCTAACTATTGAAGTAGCTGTAACTTCGTTAGAATCTACTATCTCTACATTTGATATACCAGCAGGGGGAACCCAAGATTCTGTTAATCCCAGAGTGAAATAAGTAGAATAACTTGTTCTCAAATTACCCAATTTATTTGATTTCAAATTAGAATAGGTATTACCTTCATATCTAAAATCATTAATTAATGAGCCTTGTCTTTGCCAAGGTGATACTAACCATGCCCAGTTACTCTTGTAAACTTTTTGAGTATCATTAGTTAATAAGGGGATTCCCATCCAATGATACCCAGAAGAAAGAAGTCTACCTCCTTTATTTGTTGAAAAAACAGTTTGTCTTTCATACTGTGGGAACTTATTATAAAATCCATAATCTAAAGTAGGTTGAACCCCTGTACTCTCTGCAAGAACAGACCTATAAGATATACCAGAATGTAATGCAACAGAGCCTATAAATTGGCAGCCTAAGTTAATATTTGCTGTATTTATATCTCCAAATTCTATATCAGGAGAATGAAATGTAAGAATACTACTATCTACTAAATAGTCATTTACTTCTGTACTACCTTCTGCTAATGTCTTTAAAGTTTCTACCCCTATCTCAGTAGTCCTATCAGGATATACAGGATTGATACTATCATAATCAACATATTGAGCATAAGTTCCATTATTTGCCTCCACATCATTAGAATCATCTCTATTAGCTTCATCAACAAAAGGTCTAAAAAACCAAGATGATACTGCATAAGGACTATTAGATTCTCTATCTAAATTTGTCCATAGAGTAGGACATACTACACCTTGACACAATATAGTTCTATCACTATTTGTGGGAACTACTATCATTCCTCTTGCCTTTATATAACCAAGAGCTTTAGCTTCATCAAGTACACTCTTTGGTATAGTATAGTAAGGTTTTACCAAACTTAATTTAACAGTACCAGATAAGTTATTAGAATCTACATTAGGGTAAGTATCTACCTTGCTATCTCCTATATATAATACTTCTGACCATTTACCTTTCTTATTTTGGAATTGAACCCCGAATCTATAAGTTTCACCTCTTTTAAATGATGTAATCTGGTAACTATTATTATTTAATTGGGTTTTATAATCATAAGTTAAATTAGTTCTTTCACCAGTATCAAGAAGCTTATTACCAAATATGACAGAACCCTTCACACTCTCTCTTGCTTCCTTTGAGAACAATAAAGTTTTTATGTGAATATTTCCAAGAAATAAAGTATTGTCCTTTTGAGTCATGGTGTGAGGAATTATTTCTTCACCACCTATGTAAAGTAGTAAGGTACTATCTACACTACTTCCTGTTGTATTATTATCTGTATATCTGATTACTGAACCAATAACATCCAAATCAGCCACTCTTCTTACAACTGGGGTAGAATCTATACTTGTTCTAAATATAGAATATATCCTTATATAATCAAAATTAGTATCAGGATTACTTATAACTATATCAAAACTATTGGAACCTATCTCTTCTGGACTCCCTCCTCTATTACTTGCATGAGTGTAGTATATAGGTGTTTGATATATAATATTACTTTCAGAGCCATTTCTATTATAGTAAGTGAAAGCATATTGCACCACTCCAGAAGGAAACTTGCTGGCTACCTTAAGATTGGAGGTAACAGTGATTGTTTCATCCAACTTCAATTCTGGAATAAAATCAAATGAACTATTATTCCATTCTTCTATTGTTGTAGAGTCAGATACAATATTAATAACTCTTGGTTGATTTAATCCATCTACCCAATATATCTTCTGAATATTATCATTTTCATATACACCAATATTCTCAATAGGATAGTCTGTACTAAAATTAAGATTACCTGAGAATAGAAGTAGAGTCTCAAAATAGGTACCTTTATTTTCAAGTCTATAGATATTATCTTTTGTACCTTTTGTAAATAAGGTTACATAATTATTTAGCACATTCTGTCCAAGTAATATCCCATCAATAACTACAGGGTCTCCAGAAGGAGATTGTAATGGTATCTCCTTATTACCTCTCTCATTAGTTACAGTAAGAAGAGTATTATTATCTCTTGCAGTTATTCTGATATTCTGAGCATCAAAGGCATATTCTGGATTGAATTTAGAGACTGATAAGTCTCTTTGTAACCCTTTAAAAAAGTGTTGTTCTTTCTTTAGTGCCATATTTATTCATCTTTATATTTATACAAATATCCCTTATAAGGTTTACCACTCCTTAAGTGTCTTCCTATAGAGGTAGTAGGAACATTTAAGAGTTTAGAAGCAACTAATATTGAAGGAAAATCATGAGTTATATTATTGTTCTCTACAGATATAATTCTTATATATACTTTACCTGATGGAGAGGTATGCTTATAAACTATCCAATTTCTCATAATATAAAACTCAATGAACCCTCAGGTATTCCTTGTCTCCTAAGTTCTTGAATCCTCTTCTGAACTCAGTTACTCTTGGAATCATTTGATTTAACATATTTGTAATTGATTCCATTTCTGATACAGAAGGAATCACAAATTCATTATTACACTGTCCAGCCTTAAATGCGTATTCTTGCTGGGTGTTATTTAGTACAGCAGGGCTTATTTTACCCATATCAAAAAGAATAGTGAACCACTCCTTCTTGATATATAGTTCCAGTGCTTTAAGGAAGATAGAGTTATCTGGAATTAAAGGAAGACCTTCATCATCCAACATAATAGCCTTATAACTAATATCCACCTTTTCATGTTTGATTGAAGTAAATATCACTCTACCTTGTGTCTTGAAAGAAGGCTCTCCTCTCTCACACCAATCTCCTTCCTTATGGTCATGGGTAGGATAGGCATTGAAATTATCAGTCATTGCTCTAAGTGCCATTCCATTCTTGTGTAATCTGACCTGATTAATAGAGATTAAATCACAGGGCAACTCACCTCTATACTCCTTAATATCTATTGTTTCCATCTTATCAACATAGACATTAGGAAGTCCCATTGCACTAATAAAGTCCAATGTATATTGAATAGCTGTTTCAAGATTGAGGTCAGTAAGTAGTGGGTGTCTTAGTAATCTGTCAAGCACTACTCTTATATTTACGTAGCTAACATTATTAACCATATCTTAATTTCCTTTCTAAGTAAGGAGCATCTATTAGACCCTCCTTTATTCTTTGTTTAAGTCTTATCTTTAAATCTTTGTTGAATAAGAATTCATAGTAAGAATTATTGTTGTAGGTAGCTGACTCTCTATTGTAATATACCTTAAAGATTTCATTCTCCTCTACTCTAACTAATGTCTTATCTTTGAAAGCCTCTTCATCTTCATACCAGAGTTTGAGTGTCTTATCCCAGTCTATGGGAAGGTTAGTATGAATCTTTCCATCCTTTCCTAACCTTATTCTCCTATCATACTTTCTTATCTCAATAGTGCCCATTGATTTAGGAAGTCTAACATCATGACCCAGTAATAATTCATCAACCAAATGTAAGTTTATCTTTCTTATGATAGAAAAATATTGTGACTCAGTAAGAACATATTCCCTACTATCAGGCTTATTCTTTCTATAATACTTATATCCATCATATACACCCAATGAATTCCTTACTTTATACTCTCTTGGTTGGTTGACCTTCTTTATCCTCCTTTTAAATTCTCCCAGTGTCTCCATTATCTATTTGAATCAGGCAGATTATCCTCTGCATTATTATCTTCATCTTTCTTCATAAATTCAGGACCTCTTAATTCTTTAACTACAAGTTCTATCAAGGGAGGCACAAGTGAGTCTTCCAATGGGAACTCCTTATCCTCTAACCTACATATTGTACCACTCTCTTCTGGACAAGCCAATTCTGATGCTTCCTTAGCATCTTCAAAGATTGCACTAAACCTTATTCTTTCAAGATGCAGGAATTGAGGATTCCATGATTTAAAATACAAATAACCATCAGGGGCTTTTGAACAATAGATTATGTTTCTCAGGAACTTATTATAACCTACATATCTCATTCTATCCCTACTTATATAAGTAATCTCACCTTGATAGAAGTCCATAGGATATACTCTTGGATTACCTATCATCATAGTAGTAGGAACCTTATTCTTACTTCTTAAATAGGAGCTGCCTTCACAAGGCTCCCCACTAATAGCTGGAACCTCAATAAGGTCTAAGCATATATTCTGATAATTACTGTCAGGTATAGATTTTCTAACATCTGAGTATCTCTGCTTAAGCAGGAACCCCCTGTATTTTACAAGAAGGAATATTAAATGGTCTTTTGTGTAAAAACTATCATCTGAACTCAATTTGAGTTCATCAAGCACAATGTAGATTAATTCATTATATGTCATAGTTTTATTATTATATTATAAAATTAAACCCTTATGCAAAAATAAGTAATTAAACTTAATTGCACAAGGGTTTTACTATTTTTATATTCAGAGTATAAAGATTATGCTTCTACTCTAAAGTTATCATCCTCAGTACTTCTTAATATACTATCCTCTGTTATTCTTGGTACAAATGTTCTTTTGTTAGAATGAACCAAAGTATCATAGCTCTCAAACATTGGAAAGTCTATCATACAAGTACTTCCTGCCAGACAATATAGTGCATTGACTATATTTCTATAATCATCTTGTGTCACATAATAAGACATTTCTCCTGCCAACATTTCTTCCATGAAGAAGAGAACAATTATCTTATCTACATCACTGTACTTCTTATATCCAAATTGAGATAGAGTAGTAAAGTATCTTGTGATGGCTTCCTCAGATATTTCAAGCATTTTATCCATAGCATCCACAATTAGAGGTTGGAGACTTGCAATTATTATTTATGAAGAACTTATTCCAGTACTTAATAGCCTGTGGATAGTTTCCTGTTCTAACACAAAGTTCAATTGCTTTTAACTTAAGTATCATATCAATGAAACCCTTTGGTATATTACAATCACATTCTACTTCTTTTAGATACTTGAGAGTCTGTTTGTATATAGGTTGCAGGTTAATTACAGTACCTAATATTTGGTCCTTACCAAATCCACATGGAGTATCAGTTGATGGAGTACCTTTAGACTTTACATACACAAAGAACATAGTACTGCAAGGAGAAACCTTTAAGTCTTGAATACTTAATTCAAGTCTTACATTCTTCATTTGTTGTGTACCATAAGTGAAACAGTATGATTCATCTTCCTTGACTCTTACTGGGTTGCAACTACATTGCTCAGGAAGAGAATAGGTTAAATCATAAGCATCCTCTACATTATACACATAAAGAGGATTGTCACTTGGTCCATTCATCACAAAGGTATCTTGGGTATCAATGATTATACTATCTAATAGGACATCATCAAAGTAGTCCTGATTATCTATGGATACATCAATTATAAGAAATCTATTATCCGGGCTAATATTAAGCTGATTAAAATGTATCATAGTTCATATTTTTAATTGATAAAAAAAAAGGAGCATAGTGTCTCTATGCCCCTTCTAATGCTATATCACTTAGGATAAAGTAGCAATTGCAAGCCCTGATGCAGTATTGATAGCATCAATTAGAGCATTCATTGCAGTGTGACTACCATCATCTACAGCAACCAGTGTAATAGTCTTTTCAGACTTCTGAACTGATTCATTGCTTCCTGTATAGAAATAGTGAATATCCAGTACATCATAAACTGCACTTGGGTCTACCAAGTAAGTAGTCTTAATAATGTTAGGATAACCCATTCCTCTGTAGATGTCACCTCTTGCACCCATACAGAAGTATTCAAGGTCTGCAATAAGATGTCCATCAGGAACAGTCTTCTCAGGAGTAACTACAGTTGCAACACCCCAAAGTCTATCTTCACCATCAACTGTGATAGTCAAGAACTGAGGAGTAAAAGGAATAAATGCCTGAGGCATCATACCAAGAACCCAAGGTTGTTCAGCTTCTTCAATGATTATCTTATCATAATCATCCTTATTAAGGTCAGATTCCTTAGTGGTAGCTGTTACTGGAACATCAGTTCCATCTGCTGCTGCACTATTAAGGTAAATATTCACAAGAGGAGTAGATTCTGTCTTATTCTCAAGATTCTTAGCCAAAGAAATAGCCATCTTCTTGTAGAAATCTGATGTAGTCATTCCACTTCTTGCAATTACTTCACCATACTTGAAGTACTGGTCTTCCTCTGACAAACCAATATATTGTCTGAAAGCCAATCTCAAGATATAATTCTGACCTGCTACAGGAATTGCAGATACATCTGCATCAAGAGTAACTGAGTATCTAACCAGCTTATGAGCCAAATCTTTTGAAGCTGTAGCCTTTGCTGATATTACATTATTAATATCAATCTTATCACTTGCTACAATTCCAGCAGGAGACATAGACTGAAAATACAGAGTAGTCTTAGCTGTATCTGCCTTTGGCACAATATCACCAGCAGTTGCAAGAGCTGCTGTATTAGCTTTGAGAACCTTTGCAACATATAGCTGTCTTACTTGATTAATAGAAATTACCATAATCTTTTTTAGTTTAATTAAACATTTATATTTATTCTTTATTTCCTGTCAGTTGAGTTTTACTTATTATGGCAAGCTGTACAGCCCTTTCAAGTATTGCTCTGTGTACTACAGGATTTAGTTCACATTCACTTTCAGTACTTATACCATTGATACTTAGTCCATCAGGTAAATCTACCAGTATAATAGGAGTAGGTTGAGAGATATATCTCATTAAATATTTGTCCACATTATACTTGCTGATTAATTCAGCTAAATCACTTTTTATATCAAGTCTTAGTACCCTGTCTTTACTTGGTCCTCTAAATGGATTATCCTTTGCTCTATATAAATCATCTTGTGGTAATGGAACCACACTTGCCTCTATACCATCTAAGCAACCTAATCTACTGTCCTTGAGGAGTGCCACTTCATAAGTAATGAACCAAGTATCTTGTGGTATCTCAAAGAACACTGAATCTTTTGATAATCCCAGCTTTCCTGTAACCTTAGTACTTGTTTCATAGGTCTCCACCAAATTGCTCAAATATCTTCTTATTTCTTCTGTCTGTTCAAAGGACTTACCATAAATAACATTCCTTCCAGAGTAGATGTCAATAATCAATTGTTCTTGAGCATTAGTGAGAAATGTTGATTTCTCATATTCATCAAGGATTATATTAGGAGTGATACCAAATGAGTTAAGTAAAGTACTGAATCCATCAGAAAATTCTTTATTAGTCATACTTTATATTTTTACTCTGACCTTTGTCCTAATTCAACACTTGCTTGCAAATCTCCTTGGTAAGCTGCCTTAGCCAATTCAACTGCCCTCTGTAATATCTCACTATGAATAATTGGGTTAAGCTCACATTCTGAAATAGTGCTTACACCATTTATTGTGACATCACCATATTCAGAAGATAGATTAGTAGTGATAATTGGAGCAAGTCTTCTTATATACCTTACCTTATAGTCTGTAATAGTTTCATTACTGTTCACTATTAGTTCTACAGAGATATTGTTTATAGAAGAAGTAATTATTCTCCATGCCTGATATTTAACTGGTTCCTTGTAAGGTCTTAACATAAGCCTTGTATAATCAGAATAACTGATTGGAACTATCTGTTTAGTTCCTGCATTAGTATCAACAGCCTCATTTATAACCAAGAATAAGTCAGCAGGTAAATCATATACCTTAGCTCTTTTATCAAAGGTGATAGTAGGAGCACTTGTATTAAGTACTCCTTGCCCTACCTTTATTAATTCTGAAAAATCTATTTGTCTTTTTGGTGAATCATCTAATCCTTTTCCATACTTATTACCTGCTGGTTCAAAATAGTTCTTAACTATCTCTTCTTGAGCCTTAGTAAGCAGTACAGACTTTTCATACTCATTTAACCCTGGAGCAGCATTGCTCATTATGTTGTTATAGAGTACATCAAATTCATTAGAAAATTCATTAACATTCATATCTTTATTCTTTTAGCTTTGCTTCCAGACTGAACTTCAATTCTTGTCTCTTAGGAGCACTTAAGAACTTAGCAGCTACACTCAAAGTAGGTTCTTCATTATCTCCACATAGAGGAGAACCATCAGATTTCAGGTATAACATACCACCTCTGTTACTAATTAGACCTTCTTCAATAGCCTTCTTAATCAGAACTTTAGTATCAAGATACTGGTCTTCTGAAACTCTTAAGAAAAGTTTTGGGTCAGCTTGAATTAGCTTGTTAATCTTCTCATGTAAGAATTCAATCTTAGTTGTCTTAGCAAGAGGTCTACCATCAATAGTTTCAATGATTACTCTCAGCTTATCAGCATCATCTTGAATTTCACCAAACTTCATGTATGACTGCATTGTAGCATTCATTTCCTTCTTAGCAGTCTTAGCTTCCTCACCTTCCTGTACAATTACAAACTGGTAAGTCATTTTAGGTCTGTCTTGCAGCTCTTGAAGAGAAGATGCAATATAGTCCTTGTTTGCCAAAAGGATTTTATATTTGATATAATCATCAGGGTCAGCCAAGTTCAAGAAATTATCTTGCTTAGTTAATCTCACTGTATAATTATCCCAGAAATTATCTATCTTCTTATAGATAGATAGAGCATTATATTCAAGACCCATTATCTCTTCAAGGTAGGCTTTCTCTTTATCAGTGAGAGCATTTACATACATACCAGAACTCAATCTTGGTAGAGTAAACCATCTTACTGCTGCCTCTGCCATACCTCCATATAGGATATGCTTAGGGTTTGAAACTAAACCAGTTTGCTTGGGAACAAACCTTACTATAACTCTTTCATTTCTTAGGCAGCTAATAGGTTCATCATTGTTCTCTATTACTGCTTGTTTCTTTGTTTTTCTTGTCTTTGGTTCCTCAAAGAGGTTATCCACATCAGGTATAACTGGTGTTTCCTTCATAATCTCTTCATCATCCAAAACCATCTTACTAACTTCTTTTGCCATATTACTTCTCCATTTAACATTTTAAAAAAGAAAAAGGGAGGAGGAATTACCTGCCTCCCTTTTATTTATGCTTATCCTTGCAGAATTGCAGGAATTAATGACATAGTTCTTGTTGGGTCAAGCACACAAACACCCAAAGTAGCCATCCTGTGAATTACAGCAGAGTCCTCATCAAATGACATATAAGGATTACCCTTTTGTCCAGTGAAAGGATTTCTAATACCCCATTGGTATCCTCTGTACTCATTATCACCCTTAATCTTACACTTGAAGATATTAGGTTGGTCCATAGTACCAACATACCAGATGTCATATCTGTAAGAGAAAGCTACACCACCATTTGGATGTAAAATCTTATTTCTTACTGGGTCACTATAGAATGGGTCAACATCCAATCTCACTCTAACACCATTAGGAGCCTTATATTCAACAAATTGGAAACCAGCACTAAGTGCATTGCTGTGAAGTTTTGATTGAACTTTCTCAACAACTCTTGTAGAGTTATTATCAAGTACAAATGTAGTCCAACCAGATACAGTCTTCAATACTTCCTTATGGAACTGAATAGCACCTCTTTCACCAGTCTTGATTACAAAGAGTCTATCATCCATTGCAAGTTTAGAAGCTGATAGTTCATACAGTGCATCTTCAAGTAACTTCAAGCTGAATGTATTGTAGTACATAGTATTGGCAACCTCTGTTTGTTCAAAGATACCAGCACCAGTCTTAATAGCATTACCTGATTTACCAAAGTTCATGTATTCACCATTCAGATTTCTGTTTGAAGTACCCCATGCCATAGCATTATTCTTGTACTCATCAAATTGAAGTTCTACTTCCCAATCTACATAGTGCATCCACATATTTGCAGTGTCCTTCACTTGCTTTCCACTTTCAAGATTCCTAACCATAGGAATACCTATAGCAAGTTTCTTGTTTAGCTTATTACCAGCTACCTTGTGTTGGATTCTGATTGTAGTCCATTCATTTCTCATGCTTACAGGAGAAGTGAATCTAACATCACCAACCTTTCTTGAAAGTTCTTTTTCTACAGGAGCAAACTCAATAGAGAATCTTTCTCCTTGTTGCAGTCTTTCAGCAGGAACACCTTGAGTATTACCACCCATAAGTTCTACTTTGTACACTGCATTAGTACCTTCCATTCTTGCATCACCAAGGATTCTAAATGGATATACTTGGTTCAAGTTACCTACAATAACTTCACCATCTGCAAACCAGTCTTCTGGGAATACCAGATAGAAAGGAGATGTACCAACTCCCACATTAGCTGCACCAGCAGCAACTACAGTACCATTTTCATCTCTTGCCTCAACAAGAGGAATGTTTCTCCTTGAAGAACCAATAACATCCCAGTAGTATTCATTATCATCTTCAAACTCTCTTACAGGGAATGAATTAAGGAATGTATCCAAGCTCTTTCCTCTATAGAAAGCCAACAGTTGCACCATAAGGTTTGTAGCCTTCTGAGGTGCTTGTTGAAAGATAGCTCCAAGGTGGTTGTCACTTGTCAGACCCTTCCAGTGTTGGAAGCCTAACATTTGAAATTTACCTAATTTACCAGCCATAATCTGTTAATTATTTTTGTTAGTTAATATGTTTTTAGACATCAAGGTCCCAGCCCTTTCCAATATAAGACTCAGTATCTTCCTCAACTCCTCCAACATATCTTGGATTACCTGATGAATTTCTTGCAGTACTACTGAGTTTATGTTCTAATTCTCTAAGACTTTGCTTGACTTCTTTCTTTACTTTACCTTTTACAAGACCATCAATATTCTTGAAGCCATCAGTCATAGTGAACAATACAGACAGATACTTTCTGAACTCAACTGGATTATCCATTTCATATTTCTGAATGGCAGTCAAATATTCTCCATCTTCTGTTTTAAAGACAGGCTTAGTAATATTCTCAAATGCTTTTTGTCTTGTAGTCTTGTCAAGTGTAATACCTGTAAATACTTCCTTGTCCTCAAGCATTGATTTCTTTAATTGTGCAGCCTCTTCTTTAATTTTCCTTTGTTTTTCTTTTGCCTCTTCTTGAGCTTCCTTGATTAGGTCTTGATATTGAGTGCTAAAGTACTCTCTATTACTTTCCAATGCCTCTTTTGCATCTTCAATATCTGTGCCAGCATTGAAAGATTTCTCAACCTCTCTATTAGCTCTGGCTTCACTATAACCTCTGTTCCTAAAGTCTTGATAGATTAAGTTCTTTCTCAATCTTTCACCCTTTTCAGTTTCATCAGTTATATATTCCTCCTTGATTGCATCCAAATTAGCAAGGGTTTGTTCATACCTTCTTACTTCATCTGGTTCTACATCAGCTTGTAATGCAGCATCAATTCTCTTTTGTCTTTCATCTAACCTTGCTTGAACAGTCTTTTCAACTGCTTCTGCAAAATCTTCTGGAGTCTTGATACCATTTAATGTATCATCATCAAGGTCAGGGAAGATACCTTCTTCTTTCAAGGCACTGGCAATGGAAGAGTAGAAGTTAGTTTTGGGAGAAGTACCTTTGTCCTTTTCAGATTGGGTATCTTCCTCTTCTTCTTGATTATCTTTTCCACTACCTACGCCCTCTGGATTATCAAATAAATCATCAGGATTTATCTCTTCTTCCTCAGTAGTTTTTTCATTTTCTTTGTCTTCTTTCTCCTTTGGGGCAGGTGGAGTTACCTGTGTTTCTTCTTCACCCCCATCATCAGAAAATAGATTCTCTACATCTATTTCATCCCCTGTCATAATGAGGTCTTCACTTAATTCTCCTATCATATTTCTACTCCTTTAGTTATTAAACTTCTGCAAAGATAAAGGGTATTTGTGACTTCTACAACATAGTAATTAATAATATTGCAATCTAATAAATAAATTACTTATTTACTGTTAAAAGATAAGGGTATAGTAATAACTATACCCTCTAAAATCCACCTTATTCTATACTTAATGTTATTTTCTCTCCAGTTAATTTAGCTTTTAAAAGTACTGTCATTAGCTCTGTAAAGCAAGCAGTACTACTAATTACTTGTCCTTTAACTTTGTTTTCTCCCACTAAAATACAAGCTTGAGTATCACTTAATCCATACTGTGAAGCTTTATTTCCTACATGAATAAGTACTCTATCAAAGGCTGGAACATCTTCTATTGTAGGAAGTTTGCCTCCAAAAGGTTTTGCCCATGACCTATCCTTAAATTTAGGACTTATAATATCCATATTAATATTATAAACTCCAGAAGGAATAGCAGTATTACCTTTTTTGGTACTTTTGATAAATTCAATACTATCAGTTTGTTTAGTCCCCATATAAGGAGGCTCAAGAGTATCACATTCATAAACACCGTTTATGAACAAATGTCCAATTGTGTATTTAGGTCCTTTAAAGATTCTTTTAAGTGTTAATTCCATATCTTATGATTTAATAGGAGGATTAAGAAGTAAAGACTCCATTTCTCCTCCTGTACCTCTTATTTGAATATCTTTTATTTTACCAGTAGCTTCATCCTTAATAACAAGGATTTCATTTACTGTAACTTCATTAGGGTCTCCTTCAACTATTCTTGAAAGCTTGCCAAGATTAAGTACTCTTTTCATATTATATACTCTTTTTATTTAATAATTCCTCATAATTCCCCTTCCTTATCTGACAAGATAAATCAGTACATATACTTGCCATTAAGGACATCACCTGTTGCCTTAATTCTTTGACTTCCTCCTCAAGATTATCATTTCTCTTAAGGACCTCATCAAGTCTTTCTTTATTATCATCTGATAATTTCTTATAGAAATCCAATGATTCCTTCATGTTATTTATTAGGTTATTGTCAACCTCACTATTATACTTCTTTCTTGCAAAGAACCATGCAGTAAATCCCGAAGTAAATGTGGTCACAATACCTATCAATGCTGTAATAAGTATTCCACTTTCAATCATAACTATTCAATTATTTGTATAAATCTTTGAGTTTTGTTCTTAACATAAGGGTTCATTTCCCTTACATTCACTTCTACTACTGTATGTTTCTTCTGGAACCACCTGAATAAGAAGAATTTCTTTGGTGGATTCACAGTCTCCCTTTTACCATTTATGAATGTATATCTTTCTAATTCTATCTCAGGACTAAGTGCTATTGTACTTGGGAATTCTAAATGAAGATTAGTCTTAAACCACTTATCTCCCACTATAGTATCCAGCTTTAACTGAGAATTTACAAATAAAGTATCTGGTAGGATAATAGTGTCAGTTCTTTGTGCATGACTTACTTCATATTGAAGCTGCTGTAATCTCTTATCCTTTATTCCTAATTCCTTCTGGACCACTTTCATCTTCTTAATGATTGAATCATTGAAGTAATTAAGCTGTTCAACTGTTAGTTTTAATACTCTATTATCACCTTCAAGTCCACTCAATTGAGCATCATAGGCTTTAACATTCTCAATGGAAGTTTCATACTTAGTAGTCAATTGTTTATTCTGATATGATAGGTAAGCTACAGCCCCTACCAATATTAGTATTATAAATAATATATACTTCTTCATATCTTCTTCCCTTATATTATTATGCAAACATATTAAGAATAAATCACTCATACAATAGTATAAGTGATTTATTGATTGTACTACTAAAATATTAGTTAAGTAAGAGCACTACCATCAAAGTTAGTCCAAACATTTCCATCCCAACAAATATACTTATTTAAAGTAGTATCATAAAATGGAAATCCTGAATCATCCTCAGTTAAAGTAGGTCTGCTATCTGTAGTGCCTCTAAAGTTTTTATAATTAGAGCTTAAAGAATTAGTTACAGCTTTTTGACTCATTACAGCAGTTTCACTATTACCTAACTCTTGTACTACACCAGCAGCTATAGAAGTAAATCTACCATTATTAATCCATCCAGTACTATCCTTGACATATAGTTGATAGATAGGATTAGTATGTTTAGTATCACTTGTATCATATGTAGGACCAACACCATAAATATCTCCTTGAACAGCAGTAGAAGGAAGAGCACCTACAGTAGCTACATACCCTTTAATGTGTAAACTATTAGTAAATTCTCCACTTAAATCAGACCATGTAGCACCATTATCTCTACTAATCTGTATCTTACCAACATTATCAGCTTGGCTGCTACCAGTAGTTCCTGTAAATCTAAACCATGCTGCAATATAGTCTGATACATCTTGCCAAGTACTACCAAGGTCTTTTGACATTTGAATCTTATTACCAGACTCTCTAAATTTATAAGCTAACTCTTCTGAAATATTACTCCAAGATTCACCTAAGTCTGTAGATTGCTGTAACTTGTTATTACTTACTCTAAACTGAGTAAACACAGGATTAGAGGATACATCTACATAGCTACTACCATTAGTATATGAAACTTGTAAGTGATTATTAGACCCTACCCTAAGAATAGGAGCAATACCAGCTTCTCCCTGTGCTTTAATGTTAGTAACTTCTCCATTGATTACCCAATACCCATCTGAGGATATAGATATATCACCTACAAGTGCATTACTACCATCTCTCCAGTTTGCACTATCTCCAAAGGTAGTATCATCAATAGCTTCTACACTATACCATTCAGTAACTACTGTCTTATCATATAAGACATAAGTAACCCATAACCCTTCCCTTCTAAGGCTGGAAGGAACTTGTAGCCTTGTTTGACTTCTACTACCATTATAAGATAAGAATAGCATATTAAACATTGCAAGTATATCTGTCAATGTTGCCCCACTTTCCTTATCTAAGACTGCATCAATAAAAGTCTTAGGGAAGATGTCTTCATATCTTCCCTCTTGACTATTCTTCTTAATTAATTGTTGTATATCTTTCATTTTAGTTTAATTTAAACTGTTGCACCTGCAACATCTATCCAAGAAGTACCATTACCAAACACTACTTTATTTAAAGTATCATTATATACCACAACCCCTGCTTTTGGGTCCATAATACTATTTATAGTGTCAGTACTACCATGACAAGGTTGACTAAGTGTTACTTTAAAATTAGCCTCTACTGGAGCAGCATTTATAAATGATATGTCTACACTGGTAAAGAAAGGTGACTTGAAGGCTGTATATATTATAGGTTCTATAACTATTATACCTGTGAAGTAATTATTAGCAAAGGTTTTCAGATAAATTTCCCAACTACCATCAGAAGCTTTAATAGGCTCTGAAACTAAGATACTATTATTTTTATACCTTTCTAAATCTATATTTCCTGAACCAGTATCATCATATACAATAGTATGAGCTTTACTCATCAAATTGTTATTCTCATTAATATATCTACCTTTAATAACTATATCATTAACACAATAATAATTAGCAGCATTATATCCAGTAAATATTTTAAGGTTTATAAGACCATCAACTTTTGGGAAAGTGATTTTAGTTACAGGAGTTTCAACAGTATTTCCAATAGAGAATACTCTTCTTTGCTCTGAACCTTTCTCATTAATAAATGAACACCCTGAATATAGAATTCCGGGGTTATTCATATCCAAAGTAGTACCATTTATAAGACATCCACTAATCATAGTCCTATAATAATGACTACCAGTTCTTGCTAAATCTAAAAGACCAATATAAGAATTTGTAATAGTTAAGTTCCTAATGCTGGATGTTAGTCTTACTTTAGTAGAAAAGTAACAATTACTAATGGTTGCTTTAAATGTAGTATTCACCTCACTCCCAAATACCAGAGCTGTAATAAGTAAATCTCCACTATCCCCTTTAGTATTTCCTGCAAAATAGCAACCTTCAATATTTATATTCTCTAACATAGCATTAGCTATATTAGGTTCTATATCTATACCTGCACCTGGAGCAGTAAATTTAATAGCTCCCGTATTTAATACTCTACAATTTCTTATAGTAAGATTTTGAACAGATGTTATGGATATTCCTTGTCTTCTGTTATTAGTTACAGTAACATTGTCAATTAGAATATTAATAGGATAATTATTTACAGTGTTTTTAGTTTGACCTATATAAATTCCATCTCCCCAACAGTTTCTTACTGTAATACCTTTAATGGTTATATCATTACCATCTAAGATGGTAATACCTATTCCCCATTCTCCAGTGGTTCCAGTATGACCTTCTACATCTCCATAAATAGTACCACCACCTTGTATGGTAATATTATTCTTACCTACTATTTTAACTATTTCATAGTTATTTAGGTTATTAGGATTTAACCTTATAGTTCCTGATAGATTAACAATAGTATTGTTATTTATAGAAATAAAATCGGTATCTCTATTAGATATTGTTATATAATAAGTACCCCCATCTATATTAACTGTACCCCTAAATGAACCACTGGTCAATGCGAATAAATTATTAAAGTTTTGAAGATTATTATATCCGACAGTTTGGACAAAATTAAACCATCCACTACTTATTTCTTTTACTTTCCAAGTTCCTTCAATAACTATCCCTTTAAAAATAGTAACATGTTCATCAGCTCTAATATCACTATTAGTCCCAACTATAGTTCCATTAGTAAATGACCCTCCTTGAAAATCAAGAGTACACCCTGCTGGTATAGTAAGAGTACTACCATTAAGGTTTATATCATTGGTTATCTTATAGATAACATTTGCCTTATTGAATTTATTCTGGATTGCAGATTGAATAGGAGGATAAGTTACACTTGAGGTTCCAGTAAGAGCAGTTCCAGTAGTACTATCTGTAGCAGTTACACTAAAGGAGGCAATATTGTTTATATCCATAGCTGCAATAGTAGTAACTACTCCTGTAGAACTATTAATAGCAAACTTATCTCCACCTGTAGCTAAACTATATACATAAGGAGCAGTTCCTCCAGATGCAACAGCAGTTGCTACTGTAGCTCCAGCAGCAAAAGATGCTGCTACACTTACCTTATTTATTGTTATATTTAAAGCCATATTTTTATATTGTTTTATTGCTTGCAAATATAAGTAAAAGTTCTCATATATGCAAGTGAAAGTAGTACTTGATTATATATCAAATACTACTTTATTTAGTTAGACTATTACTACTTTTGAAACTAATGTCCCATCTATGTTAGTAAAATAGTAGGAATTTGTTCTATTTGTTATGTTAGATATAACAGGATTATTTCCAGATAGTAAATATGAATATTTTATAGGTCTTAATTGCCTATTCGAAGTTATAGTAATTCTATTATTTTGTGCTATACAAACATCAGAATACACTTGATTAATTATTTCTGCTATATTATTGTTTATATTTTCTATAGTATCTTGAGTATTTACAACAACTCCAAATATATTTTTAGATAATAATAATTGATATCCGTTATTAGTAGTATTTGTAACTAAATAATCAAAAGCAAAGTTATTAGATGGCTCAGATTGAGAGTCACCAGTTCTAAATATTACCTCTGTTTGATAGTTAGTATTAACTCTGTTAAGAAATACATGTAATCCATCATCTTCTTTAGTTAAATATTGAGGAAGTGCATGACTATATACATTATCAGAAACTAATGTCTTACCATTTTCCTTATACTCAACATTCCAACCATAGCTAAAATTAATTATATTAAAAATATTATTAGAATTAGGAGTCTTCATGAAAGGACATCTAATCAAACCTTCTTCTTTCGATTTTATATATCCAACTCCTCCAATAACCCAAGTATCATAATACTCAGAAGGAATAGCAGCTATAACTTTAGATAAATATTGAGCAGGGGTATCTGTTGAATTTAATTCTACTTTATAACAAACATTATCAAGTAGAAAACCATAAAAGCTGCTACCAGCAGCAGTCCAAGTTGGTACTAAAGCTATAATAGCTTTACCTTCAACAACTTTATCTATTGTAACATACCTTTTTCCATGCTTAGTATTAACAATACACTCTGGATAACTATTTCCTTTGTTAGTAGTATTTAATACTTTAATATAAGTATTATAGATATTTTCTTCTGTATAATCTAATCCTTCTCCAATATATCCAGCAATATATGTTGGGTCATTGGACACCTTATAGTCACATTCAAAGCTTCCAAAAATAGCACCCCTATTGTTTATAATTGGCAGAGGCAAATCTAATACATTAGAATATTCATTACCCATTATACTTAGTGCAGTTATTTGTGCTCCATTCTCAGTAACTATTGGGGTTCCAGCATTTATATTATAGAAACCATTGCCAGAGATAATACAACCAGAAGTAGTAACAGAACTTTCAAATCCAATAGCTCCTTGGTCCTTTGTTTCCTGTGTTCTATTAGTTAGATTATTTGGATTAAGTTTGAAATAGTTGAATATATTACCATTAATAACAATCTTGTTACATTTATTTCTAAACACTACCATAAATTTTTCACAAGACTCTCCAAACATATTATTACCTACAATATTAGTATTATAAGTATTTTTAATTATAATGTCTCCTTTATTAGCAGTAAACATCTTATTTGAAGAAATTAATGCACCATCAATTCCTTCTAAATCAAGACAATATTCTGCACAATACATTGTATTACCTATAATAACAGTATCTCCATACTCAGTATATTCATATTGATTAGGATTATCTATTCCATGAGGAATAGTTGTAACTGCGCCATTAGTTCTTTCAAATCTATTATTAGATATAGTAATTCTTCTAACATTTTGATTAACATATTGAGGATTATTACCATACACTATTCCATAAGGAACATTATTAAAAATACAATTACTAATATTAACCCCAATAACATTTAACAACTGAATGGCTTGTCCTTTAATATCACCTCTCTCGAATGAAGTTAAATATACCCAATTATCAGTTCTATCACTCCCCTCTTTCTTGAAAGTCAAGCCTGTAATCTCTATATTAAAGTTTGATAGTGTATTATTAGAATTATACCCTAATTCAAGGAATTCGATGTCAGTAATACCTACTTGAAGATGCCCATATATCATTCCATCTCCAACAAGTTTTATATTTTTCTTGTTTATTAATAGACTCCCTTCCCAGTTATAAATAATATTCTTAGAAAATCTAATAGTTAGTACTTCGTTGGAAGTAAAATCTTTGGCATCTATAATAGACTGTAGAACTTCTTTAGTATTAGTGGAAGGAGCTATTACAGAACTAATAAAGTTCCCAGTAAATATAATATTATTAATTTTAAATTCTCCTTCTATTGAACATTTATTGAAATTAATACTGCCATTACTTATACTACCCCCTTCAAATAATAGTACACAACTACTTGGAATAGTGATAGTTTGACCATTTAAGTTATAGTCATACTGTAGAACATAAATAGTATTCTCTTTGTTTAGCATCTGTTGAGTAAGCAAGTTTGTACTATAAGTAATTTCTGTGTTAGGATTAACTACAGTCTGTATATTCTTTCTAAGATACACTCTACCTAAACCTGAATAGTCAGTAGTATTATAGTTCTTATCTGCAAATGTTAAGGAAGTTTGATTCAAGTTATCTACAGTAGCTGTTATATCTTCACTATCTATAATAGATATACCTTGTATTCTCTCAATTAAATCAACCCATAAAGTTGCATTATTCCATTGATTCACTCTTTCTCCTTGAAACTGAAATAGTTTCCATTCTCCATCTTCATCAAGAAAGGTAATAACTTGACCAATCTTTCTACTCTTATAAGGTATTAGTTGAATAGCTTGAGTAAGGCTAATTCTTGATTCACCATACTTATCTGTAACATTAAGAAAGTCTGATACTCCTAACAGAAAGATTTGTTCTATCAAATCCTTCAAGAGTACATTAACATTCTTACCATCTTGTACAAATGCTACTGTCTCATTACCTTTAAGAGGTAGAGAAGCTCCAGCAAACTCAGTATCTTTAACACTATTTGCTAATAGCCACTTCTCTATTTTTCTATAATCTTCTTGTGTAAAAAACATAGTATATTAGTTTGCATCTTCAACCATTATATCTGCCACCTTTAATGCAGACAGAATTGCATTCACCTTAGTAACTACTGTTGCTAACTCAGCTCCAGTAGCTAAATTATCCACATTAGTAGCCTTCTTTACACCTCCTATTGTACTTATAGTTGCAGCAGGAAGAACATAAGGTTCTGATTCACCTCCTATAGTCTCCCATTCACCATTATTAAAGTACTTCATTGTACCTTTATACAACCATACTGAGTTAATATCAGGTGCATTAGGGCTTATCTTCAAAGTTCTTATTGTCTTCATATCTTTTATTTATTAGTTGTACTACTTTTCTTTCTTAGAGCTTGTCTCTTTATACTTGCATCAGTTTCAGCTTTCTTTTTATCCAGCTTCAATTTGTCCTTATCAAGTTTAAGTTTTTCATCAAACTCTCTTATTTTCTCAGCAAGATTAGCTTTAGCTTCTGGACTATAATCATCAATCATAATTCCATCTTCTTCATCTGGTCCTCCTTCTGATTGTATCTGAGCTACTATTATCTTAGTCTGATTATCTCTTATATTAGCTTCTTCCTTCTGGAGAAGTTCTGCCTCTTTCTGTTGTTGCTGCATAGCAGCTATTTGCTGTTGAGCTTCAAGTTGTTCCTTCTGAGCCTGTGCCTGTCTTTCTCTAATCTGCTTTTCATCTTTCTCAATCAGTCTTTGCTTTTCAGCCAAGCTGCTTGATGTATAGAGCTTAGTAATAGTAGAGAATGATAAAGTTTGAGTCTGTAATGCAGCCTGAGCCAAAGTATCTAACTTCTGTTGAAGCTCTTGAGTTCCATTACTATTATCTACAACTAAACCATAATCAGCCTCAGCAAACTCATCACCATCAATCTCCATTACTCTTGTAGATGTATCTGATAATATATACTGGAACTTCTTGTTTCTTCCCTTTAAAGCTACCTTTGCAGTCTCTAAGAAGCACTCTAAAGCTCTTTTCTTTACATCATCATGGATAGTAAATAACCACTCAGTAATATGACTTGATTGAAGAGTAGCCCTCTCAACTCCACCTACAGTTTCCCTTGATGAAACCTGACCCTCTCTTTGCTTAGATATACCTGCAACATCAGCCATTTCCATCTTAATAAACTCAAGAAGGTTAATCTGCTGCTGAATGTAGTTACCTATATTAGTCTCAATCATTCCCTTTCCAGCATTATTAAGAGCACCTGCCAGCTTACCTGTAGAGGCTCCTATAGTACCTTCCTTGAAACTATCTATAACTGCAATATGGTTTACTCTTGCATAGTACATCCACTTACCAACATCCCATCCTTTAGGAACCTTAGATAAGTCAAGCTCTAAGATAGAACCCCAGTTTGAAGCAATAGCCTTATTTAATCTATCATGAATAGCATCATATAAATAGTTATATGGCTTCATCATATCCACTAAACTGAAAGGTCTACTATCATTAAGATTGTAGATTGAACCTACAATACCAAAGTGACATCTTGAAGGATTATTCAACCTGTTATATTGAATCAATCTTGGTCTCATATTGACAAATATTTCATTGCCAATCATGGTTCCTTCCCATGCTTCATTAACCCAGAATGATTGTACTTCTTCTCCTGCTTCCTTATTTACTACATAATTCTCAGGATAGAAGTTCCATTCCTCCTCACCAGTTTCAGGGTCATAAGATTTAACCTTAAGTATCTTTCTCTTTGATTTCCAGTATAGTCTTAGTACTCTAAGATTACCTGCCAAGTCATAAGGAAGTAATGAATTTGCTATACCTTCTGTAAATAGATTAGCTGGGTCAAAGAAATAGGTTCCATCTCTAACAGTTATTTCATCCCCAATCATATTCTGATTGACAAATCCATATCTTTCATCAATATTATCCATTTGGTCAACAGCTCCCTGACCTATGTAATCAGGCATGGTTTCAATATACTTTATATCCTTTGGAGATAGTACATCATAATATGTATCTATTACTCTACCTGGAGACCAATAATCCTCAAGGATTATCATGTCAGCATCTTCCACCTTATTACTGTACCCAGACTTGAATATCCTAATCTTTAATGGGTTCACTCTCTCAATGACTGGTTCTCCACTTACAATATCACATTGATAGATTTCCTCACCACATGTCATTGCATCCATGAAACCATTATTGAATATAAGAGGAATATCATATTCCTTGATATAATGGTTAAGCAATTCATTTGCTCTTACCTCTCTTATATCCTGCCATTCATAGGTATAATAGTCATTTAGTTTCTCAAGTTTGATATTGTATTCATCCTCAGATATTGAGGTGTCAGTTATCATTTCTTGAAGCCTTTGTAATAGCTCATTCTTCTTATTATCCTCTATTTCTGAGATAGCATTTGGGTTAGTTACTACAACCTTAAAATCAAATACTCTCTTACTTTCCTCACCTCTAAGTACATTTAATTTACTGTTCATGATAGGATAATGTTGTAACCTATCAGGGATGTAAGCTGCCTTTATACCATCTGGATTAAGTACCAGTTCTAAGTCTGACATGTGTAGCCTGCCATTAAGCAAGTCATAGTTTATCTTTTTATGGATTACTGACTTCCTAACCAAGCTATAATTGAAGAATGTCTTCTGCGAAGCCCAAGTAACACACCTCTTTCTCCATTCCTTTGTTTTTTTGCTAAAAGGCAACATTTGCCTTGGGAAATTTAAATCATCCATTATTCCCCCCTTTCTTTATATCTCCATTTGTAGCCATAAGCTGTCTTTCTTTTATGATTACAGCAGCAGCTAACATGATGACCTTTTGCATTTAAAAATGTTTCTGCTTCTGTAGTTGAGTTAAATTCTTTAAGTATCTCATTTGTATTTTTATCTATCATCAACACAGGTTTAGATAAACTTATCCTTATCTTTTCTATTATATCCTGAGATGGGGTTTTACCATAATTTGGGTGAGAAGTTCCTGATTTAAAACCATACTTTAATAATTCTTTTAATCTCTTTTCTCTTTGAGTTTTCCAAAGGTTTTTAGCTATTTCTCTTTGTTGTTGTATCCTTTCAGGGGAATGTTTCTTCCCATACTGGGAAGTTAAAGGACCTTTATACTTCCTTAATTTCTCTTTGATTTCCTCAGACATTGCTTCTGAACCCTCTCCTCCATTAGCTATATTATAACATATCCCTTTCTTTTTATATCTACTAATTAGTAGCTGTTCTTCTCTACAGGCTAACTCTTTATTAATATTTTTGAATAGGATTATATGTTCAAAATTATTCCAGCCATACTTACTTATAGCTGACTGAAAGTAGGGATTGCCACAATAACCATAACCCCACCTCTTCTCAGGATTAGTATAGTGGGTTATACCCACATATACTTTTCCATTTATTTTATTCTTATGAATATATACTATATACTTTCTTTCTTCCATGCTGCAAAAGTAAGTAAAAAAGTCCATTTAGTCAAGCACATAAGTGATTTGTTTATCTAATTGCATCTTCTGTACTAAATTTACTGGGTTTCTGGAAAGGGGCTTGTACTACCCTGTAATTCTCAGTAAAGAACTTATCATTCCCTAAATAACCCTTTGGCACTTCTTCTGAGTCTCTTGAAGGGTTTCCTTGATATAGGATAATCTTTTCTTCTCTATACAGCATTAAAGCTCCTAATGCTCTCACCCTATCCACATTTATATCAGGATTGAAGAGTATAAGTTCTTTTAATAGTGCCCTATTCCTTATATTATACAGATTAGATACAGTGATTTCTTTTTCTTCATTATCTTCAATAACTATCTTTGTTACTGGTTTAAGTAACCAATTTCTGATAAGAATATTAGCATAATTATTTATAGATTGAGTAGCATTATAACCCTTACTTTTATTACCATACAATTGTCCCTTTACCATTTCTTTGTCCCTAAGATATTCAGGAATATCTGCGAGCATATATAAACAATTCATCTTGCTAAAATAAGCAAATAATCCCTTTTTGTTGTTTTCATATAGACATCTTGCATTATAAAATATGCAGAGTTTCCTGACAATTTCAAAGTTATCATCTGCAAAGTCTTGTCTACCTGTATATTCAGCTACAATCTTATCAGTCCACAAGTCAAGAACAAAGGTAGAAGTAAGAGATAAAGTATTTGAAGAATCATCATCAACAGGGTCATTACCCATTATATATCTGTTATTAAACACTTTACCATTTCTATCTTTCTCAGGCATCTGGAATATTTCTATAGCCCCCTTTGCTTTATTATCTTTTAATGGGAATTCTCTAATAGGCAACTCTGTTGTTGGTAGAAACTCCACTTCATTCTTACTATTGAATACAAGATTTCCTACATAAACATTATCATATTCATTTATATTATTATCAAGCTGATTTAATCTCTCATTAAGAGCAGTTATAGGGAATAGATTACCTTTGGTCCTTAAAATAGCTTCCTGAGGAGTAATAGGAATTTCAGATATAGCTTTAGTTATAGCTTTTATATCTGTTGAATTGTACTTAACTAAGTATCTATTCCTTAATATCTCCAAAAGAGCTTTTGTAACATCAGACACTCCATTATTATTATAACATCCTTTCCTGTTAAGGTAGCCTGGGAAAAAATAAGAGAAGTATTTTCTGCCTTGACCTTCTTTATCATATACATTAGGAATAGCCTGTATATTATAACCTAAAGGATTATACATCAATTCTTGAGCAGCAGCAAAGTCTGATTCATCATCACCTGCTGTACCTTGTAAGTAAATTATGCCATATACTGCATCACCTTCTTCTACAGAAGGTCTTAAGGTTCCATACAATCCTAACAGATTAGGGAAACTACCAAATTCCTCTACAGCAATCAGAACACCTCTTTTACCTCTCAACTTTGATTCATCATCCTTACTTGACACTCCAATAACTTCATTTAATGTTCCTTTTTGGGTATTAGTATCAAGGTCTATATAACCCATTTTCCAGTTCATATCTTGAAGAGAACTTCTTAGTCTTCTTGCTGGAAATTGAGTATTTTGTGCACAAAAATCTATATAGGATTGAAACTTGTTAAGGATTCCATCCTTAGTAAGATACTCCTTCTGATATGCAGTAACAAGACTCTTTACTTCTCTATTAACCTCCTTGGATTCTCCTAATAAAAACCTCTTGGCAATCATAGCTGCCAATGAGAATGACTTACCTTTACTTCTACTTGCCAATTCAGCACCATGATGTCCATTATCTCTGGCTATCTTTATATAATGAAACTTCAAGTAATGACCTTCCCAAACCTCTGGGAAATCCCAAACTCTAAGAGCCTTCTTACTTCCTTCCTGTATTTTTGATAATAGTATAGGACAATAATTAAGGAAAAAATAATAGTCTCCTGTAATCCATTCTCCATCAGATTCTCTTATATAACCTTCATTACACCTTCTAACCTCCTCTCTTATCCATTTTCCATATTCACTATTAGGATTGGGGTTAGGTCTTAAACTTGAGACTTTTCCTGTTTTACTATAATGGATTGCAGTAGGTCTAAAATAATCCATATCAACAAGTATGTGAGGATTAGTCAAGTCTATAATTATCTTATTATCATTGTCTCTTGGTAAATCTTTAGCATATTTTCTGTTAGGAGAAATCAGATTTCTTATATATGGGATATTGTTTATAAACTCATAAAACTGGTCCTGTATTTCCTGATTCTCTTTGTCAATGTGTAAGTCCTCTATTGAGGACTGATATATATTAAATTCCATAAAATATCTATTTTAAAGAGTAAATATACTCCAGAAGAGAAGATGTTAATAGAGCTTTAAGTTTATTTAAAGTTTTATTATGTCCACTTTCAGTGACTTCTCTACAAGAATATTTGAAAGAAAAAGCTAATTTGGTTTGTTTATCACAAGTATAATATACTTCTACATTATGTGTTTTAATAGCCTTTACTACTCCAGATTCAGTATATGTCCTTAGTATATAATAACCTTTCTTATGTTGAGATTCCCACCATACATTTAGTCCTTCTATTATATCTTTCATACTAATATTCCATCATCCATTAATGTCTTTGTGCCTTGATTACCTCTTGCTCTACCTGCTTCTTCAATCTCCTTAGTCACCAATTTCTCAGTCTCCATTATGTCCTTAGCTAATTGTGGAATCTGTTTTATAGCAGTAGTAATATTGTTTACAGTATATAAAGGCTTACCCTTATCATCTGTAGCTGTTAAATCAACATTTCTGAGAAATTGTCTTATATTGTCTATGGCTACTCTTGTATCTTCCAATAGCAAAGAAGAAGTAGTAATAATAGATTTCTTATAAATTGTTATACAATCTAATTCATCCTTATTGAATTTTGGTATATCAAATCCATTTAGAGAACATACTTCTTTAATCCTCTCATCCTCATCTATTATATAATTAAACTCACTTCTGGAGTCATAAACAAAATAAAGAATAGTAAGGAATTCCATAAATTTATGTTTATCCTTAGTTCTATCCATTGTCCACACTCTCTTGAATGGTTTTAAGAGAAGTAACTCAGGCTCAAACTCTATCTGGTAATTATCAAGTTTTACTAATTTCATGACTAATCTTTTTAGATTAAAAAAAAAAGCTCCAGCCCCATAAAGAGCCAGAGCCTTATATTAGTTAAGTTCTATTTTAGGTATATCTGTAACAATAGTTGGATTTTCTTCAAACTCCTCAATCTCTGCTACAAATTTTACATCTCCATCTTGAATCATCATGTGTTCAACTCCATCAATCTCTATGATGTCAAACCTGTATCCTACTACAGGATTATCTTTAATAACACCATCTTGCAATGAGCCGGGTTTATGTTGCATTACTGCATATCTTTTTGGATTGATATATACTATATCTCCTACTTCAATACCCCTAACCATCGGTCCAACAGCTACTACTGTCTGATATTCTTTTACTGAACCAGCTTTTGTACTATCTATAATACCTCCAGCAGTCTTCAGGTCAGCAGGATATTTATTTAAAGTGACTACCATGTTATTGAACATGGGCTTCACCTTCTTTATTGTTGTAATCATCTTTTAGCTTATTTAAATATTTTAATCTTTTCTTGATTCCTATAAACCTATCATAGGTACAGGATAATTTACCTAATGATGGGACATTGAAATTGGTTCTCAACTTATCAAACTCCTCTTTGCTTAGGTCTTCCTTTAGAGGCAAGGCTTTGATGTTATTCCTAATAAAAGCCCAATAGGACTCATAGGCTTCCTTCACCACTTGTGGTGGTAATCCAAGTTCTATGGATACCTGTTTTATTGCTTCTGAGTATATCATGAGAAATCAAATAATAACATCATCTTGAATGAACCATTCTCTTCATCTACTGATGGAATGTATCTTGGGTTTATTTTCCCATCAATGATGACCTTATTCTTTCTTAACTTGCCCATGATGACCTGAAAGTGAGGAAGAGATATATCACACTCTTCCCTTACTTTCTTTTTAGTATCTTCACTCATAGTAACCTTATCAAGTATCTCATTATCTTTAATGACCTTGCTGAGTTCATATCTTTGCTTCACAAATGAAGTAATGACATCCATTTCTCTCTCAGTCAAGTTATGAAAAGGTTGTAAGAATTCAAACCAATATCTAAAGAACTTACCATCTACCTTGCAAGGAATCCTAACTATTGAATCCACTTGCTTAGCCATAATTTATTCTCCTTCCTTTACTTCTTCCTCAGGTTCCTGTTCAGGCTGAGTCATTAGTACTTCAAATTCTGCACCACACTTATGCTTGAACTCTTCTGAGATATAAGGTGTAGTAGAGGTAATTACTGTCCATAGCCACTTCAATCTTTCATAGAAGTTACCAAGATTAGCTTCTTGTAAAGTCTGACTTAACTTCTGATTCTGCATATATAACTGTCTGCTTTGTTCAGACAACTGATGTGCAGTATTTTCCAGTTCTTCATAACTTAGCTTTCTCACTTCTGGAGTATCTTTGCCACCCTTTACAACTTTCATTTTATTCTTCTCTTCCATCTTTATTTTTCTGTTAGATAATTTCCACCATACTTTTGTCCATACATTTTCTCCCATTCATGTATGTGTGCCTCACCAGTTTCAGTTCCACCACATTTGTCACAGTAATCTATGCCATCTGAGTTTCTTATTGCTAATGATAGACAATGCTTACAATATACAACAGGTATATTATTATATTCTTCCTTGGGAGTCTCAAGCTCAACTGGCTTGGTTTCTATACTTAAGTTCTCCATAAATTTTCTCTTTAGTAATCTGTAACTCCCTACCAAGGGTCCTCTTTCTATTATTGAAAGGTCTCTTTGGGACTTCCTCTCCCCAAGATGTTACATGACCTTTTCTAATAGCCCTTATAATACTTTTATATTTACCAACAGCACTATAAACAGCAAGCTGTAACATCATCTTAGGTTCATTGTACTGAGGTTCTTTTGTCTTCTTCTCTTCCATAATACCAGTTGTTTTTACTCATAAAATACTAAGTAAATCTGCCCTCCTAAAGGAAACATACTTACTATATCTTCTCTTCTAATTTCAAGCTCTTGAGCTTGCTTGATTACTTCTCTAACTGTAGAGCCTATAATACAAGTGATTAATGTCTTCTTCTCTTTCATATTTCTTAGTTTAATTGGGGGCAAGCCCTGACTTGCACAGGAACTTTAGGTTATGAGCCTAATGTGATTTCTATTTTCACCAACTTGCAAGAGCAGATAGAAAGAATCGAACTCTCACCAAAAGATTGGAAGTCTATTGTACTAACCTTTATACTATACCTGCGTTTGTTAGAGATTTGCTATTGGTACTCTAACTTTTCCAGTCTCAGCTTAGCTGGAACCTCCTATCATCTACACCATAAGGTATTCATAGTAGCCCCAGAGGGAGTCGAACCCTCACTGGGTAGAGCTTAAATCTACTGTCTCTTGACCATTGGACTATGAGGCTATCTTAATCCATTGTACCCTTTCTACATAATTCAAACAAGTATCTATACTTGTGAAGATTAGTAATGAAGGCTTCACATTCACTTCTAACTCCAGCAAAGTTAGAAGACTGGGGTAATTTAGTGTAGAAGGTATCAGTTCTACTTATCAGATTATCAATTGCTTCATGAGGACAAGTGAAATCAAAGTTAGTTCCCTTAAGGAAGTTTGGTTCAAGCTGTCCTTGAATACCTTGAACTTCTTCTGCAAGAATATCTTGATAATCAGATATTTCATCAATAAGTTCATCAATTCTTACATGGATTGAATTACTATATGCTGACCAATGAAGATTCTTAAACTTAGTCTTGAATCCTTCAAGTACACATAGAAAGTCTTTAAATTGATTTCCTTCATGTGAAGGAGATTCATATTCAAAACCTTCTAACAGATTATCTCCAAATGTATCTATCATGTTGTTTTAATTTGATGTTACAAAGATATGTATTATAATTTATATATGCAAGTAAATCTGCATATTTTTTTTTTGTACCCCCTAAGAGACTCGAACTCTTACACTACTATTACTTCGCACTGGAGCCTAAATCCAGAGTGTCTACCAAATTCCACCAAAGGGGCATTAAGCTGTGGAAACTAATGGAGTTGAACCATTATCTAAGGATTTTCAGTCCCCCGCATAGACCACCTTTGCTAAGTTTTCATTAATAAGTGGGAGTAGTAAGAGTCGAACTTACTGAGTTTCTTATGTGCAGGTTTTACAGACCTGTGCCCTTCCACCATCAGGGCAGTACTCCCATTTTTATCTATCATAGTACTGGCAGAGGGGATTGAACCCACATGTGACCAATTACCCTTTCTACAGTGTATAAGACTGAGGGGATATACCAGTATATTAGGTGTTAGATGGGATTTGAACCCATGCCATAAGGAGCCACAATCCTTTGCTCTACCTGACTGAGCTACTAACACAGTTGGTACACACAGAATTGAACTGTGATTGCATCCTTATCAGAGATGTTTCCTAACCTTTAGAAGATGTACCAATTTCTGCATCCCAAATGCAGGGGGTTGACCAATTACCCAACTACTCTATATTGCGGAGGATATAGGATTTGAACCTATACATCCTTTTAGACTACTCACTGTTTAGCAAACAGTTCCCTTACCATTAGGGTTAATCCTCCAGCTTCAAATAAAGTCCACAATGACAAGTATCATGTTCTCTATAATCAGAACATGGACATTTCTTATCCTCTCCTGTATTATGACAGGGACACTCACCATTATTAATCTCACATCTTTTCAAGATAGCATTCACTATCTTATCATTAGGGTTGAGACACCAACCTTGTTTTCTAAATATCTGTACCATAATGCGGAGAAATGAGGTCCCGACCCCCAGTCAAATAAATGACCACTTTGTTTTCAAGACAAGTCCCAGTCCCACTGAGTTATCTCTCCATTTGCCTACTCAACTCTTTGAGATAGGACTTAGTTCAGGGCAGTCTATGAGGGAATTGAACCCTGTTCTCTGCATTGACAGTGCAGCACTTTAACCATTAAGCTACATAGATTATTTTGTAATGGGTAGGGGATTTGAACCCCTAATGACTGCCTTGAAAGGGCAGTGACTTAACCAATTTGTCCAACCCACCATTTTGACTATCCTATCTTCACAGACCAGATAGTCCACTCTTTAAAAATCATGAAACAAAAAAAAAATCCACCTTCAAAAGTACCCCATTAAGGACTCGAACCTTATCTAAAACTTTAGAAGAGTCTTGTGCTTCCATTACACCAACAGGGCATTTATTGTTGTTCCAGCAGGAATTGAACCTACATTACTTGAGCCAAAATCAGGTGTAATAACCATTATACTATGGAACAATGTTCTTATCTTCTAATCATGATGCAAAGATAAGTCAAATATTTGAGATATGCAAATCTTTCACTAATTATTTTCAAGATAGTACGAAAATACTCCAGAAGTGAATTAAGATAATGGGTTGAATCTTAATTCAAGATTCAATACCCATCAACTTATTAGCCCATTTTTCAGTATAAAAATGATAATAATTGTATTTTCCATTCTTCCAACAACATCCAATATAATTATTAAGCCAGGCATGTAGTATAGAGGGAATACCAATAACTAATAAATATAAAGGACCAAGTATCTTACTCTGTTTTACATGACCACATTCATGTTTTATAACTGCTTCCTTGTCAGTGTAATCTTGATTAATAAACACATATTTTCCAAGAGTTACACTACCCTTAGCTCTTTGTAAATATACTTTAGCACCTACACTTCTTGAGTCATCATTCTCTATAACACATATTCTATTATCTTTAGATATAGACCTATAGATTATACCACACAAATTCTGTGGTAACTGCCACAGCCAAAGCAAACTACTTTTTAGTTTATTCATACCTTATATCTCTTTACATCCAACATTCTTGAGCTAACTCCTTGTGCATAGTATCTCCTGTCATTACTATTAACTGACACACAGATAGCACCTTCACACTTGACAATGTTTACATTCTTTATAACTTCTTCAATAACTCTTTTCATATATTTGTTTGTTTTTTAAAGTGTATAACAATCCCTTGAGCAGATTGGTTCTCTGCCAGAGTAAAGTTTCCAGTACCCCTACCATGATACTTCATTACAGGCGGTTAATCCCCAAGAGCACTTTACCCTCAACCTTTTCTCATATACATAGGTGTGCTACTGTAACTTATAATCAAGGCATTTTTTAGCAGGATTTTCACCTCATCCACAGGCATACCAGCCTTTATATAAGCTCCCTATTTATGGGAGAAGTGGATTACTACCCTGTCCGCTCCAAAGTCTGAACTTCTGTAAGGGACTTCTTTGGAGGAGAAATTAGATGTATAGTTCTAATTCTGGTGCAAACATACAAAAAATAAATGACATATCCAAATCTGGGGCTATTATTTATGAAAGTTTAACTATTGACTATATAATATGCTGTTCTTTTAAGGTTTTTAAACATCTTGCAGTCCATTCTACTAATGGTTCATCATTATCACAACTCATATATTGTCCAGTTTGGAATATAGAATGTACTATTTCATGTAGGACAGTAAGTTCAATTTCATCCTTTGAAAGTTTACTACCATCAGGCTTCTTTGTGCTAATAGTTATTACCCTTGAGGGACTCTCTGTTTCTCCAAATAACCACCTATCATTTTCATCAACTACTTCATCTACAAACTGTATTCTCCAAGTACTCCCAAATAAATTATAACTCTTCTCTTTCATACTTTTAATTTTTGGTCAAAGATAAGTATATAATAGATACTATCCAAATAATTTAATTTTTTTTTTTTAATTTTTTTTTTTAATTTTTTTTTTTTGATTTTTTTTTTAATTTATAGGTAAATTAATTCATAGTGAAGGATTCAGGAATTTCGTAGCCTTTGCAGTTGGAATATTTTATCAGATAGGTGGTGCCTGGCTGATAAAGAAAATTGCGGAGTTAGGAACAATCGCTGCAGTATTTGTGAGAAAGCATCCGATTTTGTCTTCATATATGAATGAGAAGAATTTATAATATGGTCATGGAAGGGCGACTATATGAACCTTGGAGCAGGCGCTGAAACAGGTATTTATCAGGTGAAAGATGGAGAATTTGATGAGTATGGAAATTATATTATGGAAAATGGTGAATACTCATATCTTTATGCCGAAGTTAACAGAGAATGTTCTGTTGATATGACTCTTGAATTATATCATGATTCTAATGGGGATGGAATCTTCAGTGATGATGAGCAGCTGTATAAACATGAACCAGATGAATTATAATGGTGGATAACGGGATTTGATCCGTTGGTTCAGAATGTTAAAGCTGAGGATCTCAAGGCTGTAACTACTATAGATTTTCCGAGCTTTGGAGAAAACAAAGATATAATGTTAGATTCTTTCAGAGAATTTAATGCAGGGAAAGTCGAATGGGATATTCCAGAAAAAGATTC